>Ga0222429_100183_pt1 | contig 93588 bp, 76 predicted proteins | sample 1B50Ametagenome_FD_182475 | JGI IMG/M metagenome (GOLD analysis project Ga0222429, IMG submission 182475) | Enriched microbial communities from leaf-cutter ant dump, University of Wisconsin, Madison, United States - 1B50A (version 2) | ecosystem: Environmental > Terrestrial > Nest > Insects nest...
CGCCGACTCGGCGAGCATCGCAGCGGTCAATCCCACAAGGGACACGACGATCCGCGTGACGCTGCGCCTGGAGCCTGTGTTCAGGGTGGGGGACAGGTTCGTCCTGGAGAACATCTACTACGATTTTGACAGGCACAACATCCGCAAAGATGCCTCGGAGGTACTTGACCAGCTTGTGCGGACGATGCGGGACAACCCCACGCTGAAGATCGAGCTTTCGAGCCACACGGACAGCCGGGGTACGCACAGGTACAACGAGGGCCTTTCGCAGCGCCGTGCACAGGCGGCCGTTGACTACATCGTGAGCCGTGGCATCGCGCGCGAGCGTCTGGTGGCCAAGGGCTACGGCGAGACGCGTCTGGTGAACAGGTGCAAGGACGGCGTACCGTGCACGGTGGAAGAGCACCAGGCCAACCGCAGAACGGAAGTGGAGGTATTGGCGTTTTAGGGTAATCGGTTAAACGATTAGTTGGTTAATTGTTTAACTGATCACTGACGACTGATCACTGACAACTGATCACTGACAACTGATCACTGACAACTGATCACTGACAACTGATCACTGACAACTACATAAAAAAGCACACACACAACGAAAATCCTTTCATAGGTAATTTTTCACAGAAAAGGAGTTTGGTACTGTCTCCCCGGCAGTACCGGCTCCTTGATTTTAAAACTTAATCCATTTAGTGAAGTATGGGGAAATTTGACTCTGAATTAAAATTGGAAGTGGTTAGGAACATGCTGCAAGGTGATCTTTTATTAGAAGAAGCCATGGAAAAATATCGCGTAAAAAGTAAATTGTCCATTATCCGTTGGATAAAAGAGTATAGCGAACTGGTGAAATCAGAAAAGGGAACGATGATAAAAGGAGAGGTGTAAATTTTCGTTTAAAAAAAACTGTTTTTAGAAGAATTTAATAATTTGAAATTTGTAGCTTTTTATTTCTTTAAAGTTTCACTTTGTTTTTTTTGAGGTAGGCCAATGTAGGTATTTGGAAAAATATCCCAATAAATTAGCGTTTTTTGCCAACTTGTAGTTTATGTCCTACAAAATCGATTAAAGTGTTTTGGCCGTATATAATAATTTTTGAAATTTGCCATCCGTACTTTAAAAGTTAATCTGGTTTGAAAAATTTAATATTGGTTTTCTTACTATTTGGTCTTCATGTTTTACATGCCGAAAATGTAAAAGACAACCCCTATTATGTTTTGCATACCGTATCTTCGGAGTATGCAGGGATCAAGGCTTTTGATATCTTAGCACTGGATTTGAAGCTTCGTTCTCCCAAGGAAGCTTTGGAAAATATCGACTACATACTTGAACTGTCCAAGGCAAAGAAAAATCCAACATTATTATGTGTATACTTTGAGACGTTGGCGAATTACTATTCTGTTTTGAACGATAGAACCAATGCCATGTCGACCAAGTATCATGAGGAAGCATTACGCGTGGCCGAGGAAAATGATCTGCAGGACCAAATTGTCCGTCAGCTGTTTAATTTCGGGGGCTATTATTTTACCTATGCCAACAGAGGAATGGCCTATGGTTATTTTAGGAGAGCATTATTCCTGATTGACAAATACGGGGAACAGAACATAACCTATGTATGGAAGTACTATATCGTGTTGGCACGGTATTTCTACAATATTAAGGAATACGATCTTTCCAAGGAAATTCTAAATCGTACGCTGAAATATCATGGACACCTGGAGCAACGGGAGTTTTTTGATACTGTCAATACATTGGGCTTGATTGAATTGTATCAGGACAACCATAAAAAGGCTGTTTCTTATTTTGAGAAGGTATATGAAGAGGCCGATGGCGTATTGGATACAGCGTGGATGGGTATCTCTTACGGGAACATCGGCAATGTCTATGCTAAGGAAGGGCAATTAGAAAAGGCTATAGATCACTTTAAGATTGACTATGCCTATAATATAAAATCTTCTGGTGATATTTTTTCTGCATTGTCGTCTTTGAAGAAGATTGCGGAACTGCAATATAAGCTCGGCAAATATAAGGAGTCATTGCGCAACATCAACGAATATCTGCAATTGATGGAAAGAAAACCGGCACGTTATAAGGCATTGAGCGAGGCTTTTGATTTAAAAGTACAGTTGTTGGAACAGCTTTCGATTCAGGGCGAGCAGTTGGAAACATTAAGGGAGTTTAACCACTACAGCAAACTCTACACATCCTTGGAAAACCAATCGACCATTGATGCCTTGAAGCTGGAGGAGGAAAAAGACAAATTTCAAACACTATATTCTACCAATAGGAAATACAAGATGTTGACGGGCGTGTTGCTGCTCCTTTCTTTGACTGTAGCCTTGACCGGTTTTGGTTTCTATGTTAGATATCGTAAAAAGGTAGCAGAAGTCAAGAGAGAGGTTGATATACCTTCCGAACCGGAAAACCATTATGATCTATCTGAGATTTTGGCCGATAGGCGCTCGATGACGCTTCATGCCCGAAAAGACATCAAAATCAGTGGTCGGCTAAGGGAACTATTGGAGTTGAATTTGTTGAATGAACGCAATTGGCGGAAATTCAAAGATGCATTTAACGAAGATTTTCCGAATTTCTTCACAGATATTGCGGATAACCACAGTGGCTTGTCGACTTCAGACATGCGGTTATTGGCATTGATGTATCTGGACCTATCCAATAAGGAGCTGGCGGATAAACTTTCTATATCGCTTGAAGGGGTTAAAAAGGCTAAACAACGGCTAAAAAAAAAGCTAACTGATCATAATCATTTCGGATCGTTGCAATTGGCGTAGTTTGGTTAACCGTTGAATTGTTTAACTGATGAATCGTTTAATTATTTAAAATTTAAGCTGTCGCTAGGTTGCTCTCCTGAGCAGGCCCTCTTTAGAAATACTGTCACTGGGTTGCTCTCCCGTTGTTGGCGCCGCTCCCCTGAGCAGTTCCGTCGCTGGAAATACTGCCACTGGCGCTGCTCTCCTGAGCAGTGCCTCTTTAGATATTATAAACAGTTGTTAATAATTTTAACTAAGTTTGTATCATCATGCAAGCAATAGACATTTCCCTTTCCAAATCGCTCACTGGTCACCAAAATCCCATCTTCGCCGTTGAAGGAAGGCTGGATACACTTACTTTTTTTACAGCGGGAAATGACAAGGGAATTGTGGAATGGGACTTGCAGGAGGGGAAGTTTAAACGCATTCTATGTGCGGTGCCGGCTTCGGTGTATGCCCTGCATATGATACCGGATTCGACTTTGCTGGCAGTGGGTATGCGCAACGGAGAGGTTTGGTTGGTAGATGTGCTGACACAATCTTTGGCCAATAAGTTTAAAGTGGACAAGGGGGCTGTATTTGCCGTGCAATCCATTCCGTCAAAGCAAGAGCTGATAGCCATAGGCGAGGAGGGTGTAGCTTATGTCTGGTCGCTTGAAAATCACGCTTTGCTATATCGTTTTCGTGTCTCGGACACAACCGTTCGGACGATGGCGCTTTATCCCCAACAACAGCAAATCGTCTTTGGGGATAAACAGGGACAGCTTTACTTGCACGCCGTAGATGATTTCCAGCAAATGTTGCATAAGTCGTTGCATTCGCTGCCTGTTACGGCCTTATTGGCAACCGACACAGCCATCTATTCCGGCGGACGGGATGCGCAACTCTATCAATTGGAGAAGAAAGACTTGGTTCCGGCTCGTCAGGTCACGCCCCATATGTTTACGGTGTACGGTATTCTCCAACACCCCATATATCCCATCCTGATAACGGTCAGTAGAGACAAGTCTATTAAAATTTGGGAAAAAGAAAACCTGGCGCTGTTAAAGAACATCAGCTTGGAGAAAGGCTATGACTGCCATCGGCTTTCGATCAATGCGGCCTGTATTCATCCGGTCTCGAAACAACTTATTACTGTTAGTGATGATAAGGTTGTGAAGGTGTGGGATGTGTTTGAAGTTTAAAGTTTAAGGTTTGAAGTTTAAGGTTTCTTGAACGTAGTGTCTGCATGTGGTCGGCAGGTAACTTGTAAGAGGAGGATGACACTTCCGTTTTTTTTGTCACGCTGAGCGGAGTCGAAGCGCGATAAAAAAACATAAAATTTAAACAGGCTCTAGGTACATGATGCCAGTTTCGTTATCAAGGAGTTTTAAAGAAACCCACAATTGCTTTAAAGCAATCTACATATTTCCTCTAAATACCGTTTATCAACATCGTCAAAAGTATTGAGATACTCGCTGTCCACGTCGAGTACACCTATACAGTTTTCTCCTTTGAACAACGGCACCACGATTTCTGATTTGGATAGTGAACTACACGCAATATGTCCAGGAAACTGCTCTACGTCCGGTACGATTAACGTTTCGCCCTTTTGCCAAGCCGTGCCACAAACACCTTTTCCGTAGTTAATACGCGTACAAGCGATGGGTCCTTGAAAAGGCCCTAGCACCAGTTGATTGCCCTTCACCATGTAAAAGCCTACCCACCAGAAATGAAACTGTTCTTTTAAGGCCGCGGCGATATTTGCCATATTGGCAATGTGATCATTCTCTCCCTGAAGCAGGGCCTTCAATTGCTTGATGAGCGATTGGTACTGTTCTTCTTTTGAACCTGTAGCGACAATAAGATCTTCTGCCATGGTGATGCGTTTAATTGTTTAATCGGCCTTCCAGGCTTTGAGAAAAGCCAAAGAATAGCGATAAGATTACGGGAAACAAAATTAAACTTTGTTTAGGAGGTAATCAAAGATTTTTCAAAAAAGCAGCACATAGATTATGGTTTCTCATTCAGATTTCGGTATCTTCTTCTATTGTAGAATTCAGAGTCAGTTCTCTGATAAAATAAGAAGGGGAAATACCTGTGTTCTTCTTAAATGTTACAGTGAAAATTTCTCTCGAAGAGAATCCACAAACTTTTGCAAGGTAGCTTATTTTGTATTTTCTGTATTTTGGATTTTCATAAAGCAACCTTATAATATAATCCACCCTGAGGTCATTAATATACTGGCTGAATGTTTTACCTATGTATTGGCGGAGAATTTCGGCAAGATATTTTGAATTCGTGTTCAGATAATTTGCGAGATAGGCAAAATTGACTTCTTGTTTTGTGAAGAGTTTCAGTCTTTCAAATTTCTCCAGTCCTGACAGCAGGGTTTCCACTGTTTCGTCTGCAATATGCATAGATTTAAATATGATATTTTCTGTTTTTAGGGCTTTCGAAGTTACGGTGGACGATTGTGTTTGTTCTCCAGCTCCGTTTTTTTGTAAAGGGACAATCAACGCTTCATAATTATGGAGAAGCGTTTTTCTTTTTTTATTCCACAGGATAATTCCTATAAACACAAAAAGGGCAAAAAAGCTTATACCGACGGCCATGGCCGATCTTAGCTTTTTTGCCTTTTCGGAAACGATTCGCTTTACAGGTTCCTCCACGGCATCTTTTTCGACCATGTTAATACTATCGTTCAATTTGGAAAACAAATCAAGATACTTTTTGGACATTTCGTTTTCATTTATGGCGAGATAGCATTTAGCAAGGACCATATATCCAACCCTTCTGTTGTAAGGCATGTTATATCTTTTTTCCAAATCCAGCGCTTTTTCGCCATATGCTATCCCCTTTTTATAATCTCCTTTTTTATAGTAAAACTCCAAAAGAGCGCTGAGAAGATCAATTTCTGTATAGGCATTTATCTGTTTGCCAAGTTTCTCTTTCGCTTCCAATGTTTTTAAAAAATAAGATTCAGAACGGTTCAGGTCTCGTTGGGGATTATCTTTATCCAGGTATAGGATGCCTAAGTTCATGTCAATGGACAGGAGCATATCTATTTTCTTTTCTGGAGAAATGTCAGCGCTGTCATCCCGTATGCTTTGAATTTCGTTTCTGCTTTTGATTAATGATTCGATTGTTTTTTCATAGGAGCGACCTTGGTAATATACCGAAAGGTTATAATAGATCATTCCCAATTCAAAATGCCTCCGATCTGCTTTTTCGATGAGCCGTGCGTATTTCTCAGCAAGCATATATGCACCGATACTTTGGTCATATAGGCCAAGATTGTCGTATAATGTTGCCTTGGTGCTATGGATTGAAGAGAGATTTTGATAGTCTTTCAGTAGCAACGCCAGCTTTTCTGCTTCGTTTGAGATGTCTAGCGCTTCTTTGTATTCATTTTGCCGAGCAAATTGCAACATCAGGTTTTTATTCCCGTTAAGCTCTTCCTGCGGGCATTGTGAGGATTTGGCCAGACGGACTATTCGCTGTAGAAGGATGATGCTTTCTTTTATTTTCCCTTCTTTGCTTAATGAAATTGCTTTATCATTCAAGCTGTTGATTTCTTTGTTTTCTGGACAAGGGCTGGTGGCTCCGGATTTTTGAAAAACCAAAAGTAATAGAAGGATAATAACGTAGTTATTCATATAAAATTGATACACAGTTCAGCCGCTTCTTCAGCGGCATTCATAGTAAGAGTCCTCGTATCGAGGGTTTGAAATAAGTTGAAATTTATGAAGGTAAATATACAAGCATTGTGTTAAAATCCAGAAATATACGTGTTAATATTTACGGAAATAATACGTGTTGGAAATAAAGGCAAATTACTGAAAAACAAAATTTTATAAGCTGAAATGTAAGGTCAGGTTCAACTAGCAATTTCTTTCGGATTTCCGCTGTTCATATGTTATTTCTTCAGGAAATACACACTACCACTTCTTTTTTATGAATGTTTATTCCTTTACAATTGCATGTATTATAGTAAAAGCTGGAAATGCCCTGAAAGGATAAAGAATGGCTTCGGGTGGTGTGGCACTGTTTTTCTAACTAAAATAAAATGCGTAAAGGGTTATTCTTATGGTTTGTTATCTCTTCTTTTTCCTTGGGTTTTAACGGGAAAATGGATGATGAGTGTTGTTGTAAAAATTGTATGCCCTCCGTTCTGAAGTTAGGATATATTCGCCCGGTAATTCAAAACATGTTAACTCCGTACGGGGGATTTGGCCCAAGCTGGTTTCTCAGTGTATGTTTAACTGATGAACCGTTTAATTGTTGAACTGTTTAATCGGTTAATTGTTTAACTGACCACTGATTACTGATTACTGAAAGAACACCCGGAAATTGACCCCAAAATTAGTATAGGACGTCGCATAATTCTGAGAAGTATAAGGCCTTACCACGTTGGAATTGTAGAACAATTGGATGTTGTATCGTTGATTAATGACATAATCCAATGTTGGGTTGAAACTGAGGCTCTTGTTTCCTGCCGAGATTTCGGCGATGTTGGTATCCGAACGATAAACAATGGTTTTGCGATCATTGATCGCCACATCTAATTTGAAATTGATATCGCTGTTCCATTTCCGGTCACTGAACCATCCGAAGGGCAGACGTACCCCATTCTTGCGATACCCCATTCCCAGTACGAAGGATTCTTCCGTCAGCATGGACATTTGATTGTTTGCCAAACTAAAGTTCATGTTCCGGATACGACGTAACTCCGATGTTGCGGATAAGCTATTGGCAAAACGTACATCAAGCCCCACAAGTGGAATAAACTGGTCAATTATCGATACCTGGTCATATTGGAATTTTGGAAGGAAATTATCGTTGATATCCCGTGAAAAGGGCATGCCGTCGGTTTCCACGTAGCGGAGCACGGCATTGTATCCGGATATAGCATAAATAGAACTATAGGCATGCGTAATGCCAATGGAGGTTACGACATCTGCCAAACCTAACAACGTGGCCAATTGATTGTAAGAGATCCGCCAGTTGGGCAATGGAACCCGGGGCTTATTGTTTAGGCTGCTGCTGTTGATATCTTTGCCGAGGTAAGTGGACAAGAAAGAGTTGATGATGACATCTTGTTGCGCTTTTCCATATCCGTCAGCATAATTCTCCGCATCTACGCCCACGGAATTTAAATTTCTTTCAGCTAACCGGGCAGATGCAGCTATACGGCTTTCTTCGAAGCGTGTAAACAACTCTTGGTGATCGGTGAAAGCTGAGCGGATGGCCAGTTGCGTAATGCTGTAATTTCCGGTAGTATAAGGCGAAGCACTTTCCAATGCCCCTGTAACAGGATTAAACTGTGTTGTAGACGATGTGTTATGGTTGTCGATTCGATTTGCCGTTAAATCTATTCGAAGCCCGTTTATCGGTTCCAGATTGGCCACGAGTGAAAGGTTTTCTGAATAGGTTCGCGTGTACATTTGTGTTTGCAACGAATCTTTAGACATCCATTCTTGTTGGATGGCCTTATCCAAAATGCTCGATTGGCTACCGAAAATAAATCCCCAACCTGGAGCATTTCTATCAAAATCATACCCCAGCATGTTTGTTTTAGGGAGATATCCCGGCAAAAATTGTCCTTCGTTTTTGGTATATGCACCATTGATGGTGCGGATGGACGACAACAATTGTGCTGCAAAAGCTTTAGGGCCTTTTGCATCTCTGCGGGTATTGTCCCGGAAGAAGCGGAATTTGTTGTACAGACTGCTGAAATTCAATGTCGGATTGATTTGCAGGGTGCGATTGTTCTGAATACTGTTTCCGATATTCATATCATCGCTTTGCATGGACAATAATGGCTCACTCTGCCAATTAAACTGTGTGCCGTAACGACCTACAATATTCAGCCACTCCATATATGGAATCTTATTGAGCGGCAAGGTGTAAGTCAGGTTCATCATGTGATTGTAATCTGTGGTACGCCCCATTTTCCAGAAATTGGACCACAACGTATCCTGCTTGATACCGTCCAGTCGTCCAGCCGGTTCATCAATAATCGAATAATTGGTCGCATTGAAATCCAAACGTAAGGATTTGGTTAGATCCCAACTGATGCCGTATATGCGATTCATATTGAAATTTTTGTTGTAATAGGTCGGCAATACGTTATCCATTGTATTGTCGCGCATGGTGTTCTCGTTGTAAACGCGGTTCACGTCGAGGCGGAAATTAAGCAATGAAGGCAACAGGTTGAAGTTGAAATCTCGAATTAGGGCGAGATTGCTGTTTTTAATGCCTTTGAAGGGCTCGATAAACTTCACGTTAGGGTTGCTGAAGTTATAGTCCAAGGCGCCTCGATAGGTGCGTTGCAGGGAGTTGGCTATATTGTAATCATAATGCTGATAGGAGCTATAGGCATAGGAAGCACTGAAATTTTCAATATTCCAGGGCCGGATAGGATTTTGGTTGTTGGTGCGGATTTTGCGCACATTGGTAAAGCTGAAGCTTTTGCGGGTGGTTAGGTCCTGCACCAATCGCAACAAAGAATCCCTTTTGTTGTTGGAAAGCGTGGCCAGGGCTGTGTTGAGTTCGATGTCTGGGTTGTACGGATCGTACTCCGGTGTGGCCACCTGTCTGGAATAGTTGAAATAGAAAGGGATGGCAATGCCGTGTCGTGGATGGAAAAATTTTCCAAACTCCGCATTGGTGGTGATATCCATATACAGGTCGTCCGAACGCTTGCGTTCGTTCAACAATTGCGAAATACTGCCAAAGCCGATGGTGCTTTTGGTTCCGGAGAACGAGATGTTGGCAAAATCGGCCAATTTGATGTCCATGCGTGCTGTAGCGGCCCATCCACCTCGATCATCGAAATCGGTCAAGCGCAGCTCGTTGAACCAAAATTCGCCAGAAAGATCACGTCCATCATCTTGAGGCGTACTGCCATTTGAGCCTCGCAACGGATTTTTGACACCCATCATGTAATACCTTATCTTCCCGAGATCAGGCGTACCGATTACCGTGATTTTATTCTCGCCGTCGAAGTATTCAAATGGCACATCCAGAGGCCATGGTGAGCCATTTAGCATGGCATTGTCGCGGGCTACTTTGGCTTCCTGAAACTTGGAAATCTTGACCAACAACCGATTCTCATGCGGCCAAATCAAATCGGCAGCACTTGTGCCATAAGGGGTAATGCGCAAGGGAAGGTCATATTCGTAATAATTGAATTTGTCGTCCGTTCCTACTCGTATAAAAGCACGGAAATCACCGTTCTGTATATTCTGCCCTTCGGCATGGATAAACATTTCTAAGTTGCCGTATGGCCGAAAATCGTGCGCAGCCGTACGGTACGCCCCTCGGCCATAGCCGTCACGGAGATTTTTTACTTCTATGCTCAACGCCTGTTCATTCAGTTGCACGTTATAGTTGTTATTGCCCCAATCCACCTGTCTGTTGATGCCGGGGGGAACCACGTAAGGGATAGGACTGCGTGTGCCATTTTCTTCGACGTTGATATTAGCTACGTGGAATTCAGAATTGTCTGATGCCACCATGCCCATGGAGTAGTCGGCAATAACCTTATTGGCGGCATTCTCACTATTGTATTTTCGCCATTCGCCCCGGATAAACTGTAGTTTGGCGAAGCGGATGACTGCTGTATCGGCGTAGTCGGTCATAAACATCCGAACAAAGCGTATCGTCTTGAAGTCGTTTACATCGCCTACTTTGCTCTCATAATCGGCAAGAGGAATGCGGATCTTATACCATTTTACCGATTCGGTGTTGCCATTGACCAACTTAACGTCGGAGATGACCTCGTCTACAATATAATTTCGACCGACTACCATGTCCTGCGGACGGGTGGACAACCGGTATTGATAATATTCATCAATCTCGTTCATGGTGTTGTCCCTGTTTAGGTCCTCACCATCGGGCAACAAGGTATTGGCCGAGGTCTCTACGCCGAAATCTAGCTGCGATTGTTCATTGGTACGGGAGTTGCCTTCCAGCCCATTGTAATATTGATATCGCTCCAAGATGCCGACAGATTGTTGCTCAAATTGATTGGAACGAAAGTACTGATAATCGTCTGAAGAAGGGTCGTTGCGCAACTTGTTGAAAGCTTCTGTCGACAGTATTCCCTGCACTTGGGAAAGGAAATTGCCAAAGAAAGTGGCTTCCTCGCCATTGCCCAATCCATCGAGACCTACATCTTGTTTTAGCCGGTTAGCATTATTGTTGTCAAACGACTGTACGACGGGCTGGTTCTTCGTGACATATCCCCAATTTGTCTGATCAATCTGCGAAAGGTCTGCGGTTAGCGGAAGCGCATTTTCCAACGATTTGCGACCGTCCTTCAATATATCTTCCGAAATGTTTCCCAAGTTGAAATAAATATCTCCGCCGGCCTTGTTGGGATTCGTCAGGGTCGGATCCATCATCCACATTTCAATGAATTCGATGTTTTCCGCTTCAAAATCTGTTTGGTCCAGTTTGCGGAATATACCACCCCATTTTGAGGTGGGATTGGTGAAAAATCCTTCACTGTTCAACCCGGTCGTGCTGTAATTATAAGGTCCGCGGTGGGTAGGGTAGAAGGCCAGGTTCAGTGTGTTAACGAAGATGGCACCTCCGGTACGGCTTTCCCGGTACGGGAATATTTCTTTCTCCTGTACCTCCCGCACCCGATGGTTGGACAGCTCCGTCGCGTTGATGTTTCGTGGTGTCAACGAACTGTTGTTGTAAAAAATGGGATCGATGTTATAAAAAGCAAACAGTGCGCGATTATAGCCGTATTGAAGGTCGTTTACGAGGTCGGATTCGGGAAACATTCTTGGTGTGCCGGATATCTGCCAAGCATTGCGGCCTAAGATGTCAATATATGACACACTGTTTTCAAAATCATCGATATATGTTGTTCCTGCAGAACTATTGGCCGTGTTTAGCCCACTCGGATGCCCCGGAATGAGTTGGGCGAATTCACCATAGAACGAAATCTGGGATTGCTCTTTGGTGCTGAGGAATGGTAGTTTATCGACCATTCGGGTCAACCAGCGCGAAGAGCTGTTATAGGCTAAATCGGCTCCGATCATGGTGTTGGACATTGGTTCTTGCCCAATATTCACCTTCTCCGTTAACGGTTTTTCCGTCAAATTCATAACCGTAGCACCAATATGGAGGTTTTCGTTTACGACATAATCAAACCGGCCGCCCATAAGGGTTTTTTGCTGCAGGCCAAACATAGCATCATCTTCCACCGAAACAGTGATGGGCGTACCGCTCATCACCAATGCTTCGTTCAGTATGCGTAACGTTCCCAGCTCGGCATTGACTTGGTAGTCTTTTCCGGCTTCCAGCAACATGCCTCCAGCCATCACACGCAATGAAGAGGGACGTAAGTTGAACACTTCCAACTGAAACTCAGTACCAGCGGTTGAATTGTATCGCCCACGGATGGAATACCTGTTTTTGTTGGGGTATTTTTGCTGTGCATCTACTTTGGTGTGGGTGTAAAGCTCCTGGAAGGTGTATTTTTCCACCAGATTGGTTTCGGAGGATTCGAACTTATCGGCTAAATCTTTACCAAATGGTTCTACTACCGGAAAGATGACACGACCCCGCTGTACATCAATGGTGAGCCCTTCAATATAATCGAAGAGCCCGTCGGGCTGGGGCGCCTGTGCTTGGTTCAAGCGGTCGAGGCCGGTGATCTGTAGCCAGGTTTTACCTTGGGTATTTTGCCCTTCAAACATGGAGGGCCTATCTGTTCCTGTCTCGTCTTCTGTTCGATAGATTTGCAGGTAAAAATTATTGTTGGTGATGTTATAGGAATTTAATGAGTAAATATTTTTCATCATCAAATTCCATGTTGGCAAGTTTGTTTTTAGGGTAGAAGCTTTTAATAGCTTGGTGTAGAGCATGGTTGGCGTAGAAGGCGTCACGGGAATATCGGTGCTGAATTCCCCGACTTGGTACTCCACTCCATTCAACAAGTATCGATAAGACACAGCCAGCACCTGATCATTGTTCAACGGCATTAGGAGCGATATATATCCTAATTTCCTGTTGAGGAAGAAATCTTTTCCTTCGATAAGCTTGCGTGCATACGTTAACTTTTCGTAGTTATCCGTTCCACCAGTACCGGCAAAGAAACTTTGGACGAATGTGCCATTGGACTGCCGGCCCTGATCGCCCAAGAGTGTTAGGAGATTGTTGGAAATATTGGGTGAAACTTCACCCGGAACACCTGTTGAAGGATTTCGTGCTGACTCGCGTTGGATGTTGCTGTTGTATGGTGTATATTCACCCAGATCCATCAAAGCCAACACATCGCGCGCTTCTTCGTAATAGTTGGAGCGATTGGTTACCCATACTTCTATCTGGGTAATATTGATGTTGGAATTGATAACAGGGGCATAAGCCAATGCCTGGTTATACTGATCTCGGAAATACTGGCTAAGGAAATAATGCTGATTGGCCTCGTAATCATCCATCTGTATATCAAACTCGCTCTCCCGCGCACCGTTGCTGATGGTAAACTCTTTTTGTCGTGAGCGCTGTTGGGAAACCAACCCCGTGAACATCAACTTGCCGAATTGCAACTGCGCCTTGACGCCAAACAGTGATTCCGACCCTTGTATCAAGGTGCTGTTTAAGGCCATGTTCACGTTACCTACCTCGAGTCTTCTCAGGATGGCATCGTCTTGGGCCACATAGTCAAACCGGATTTGGTTTTCAAAATCGAATTGCGCCCGGGAATTGAAATTTGCATTTACCCGTACGCGTTCGCCGATTTTTCCGGTCATATTCAGGTTGATATTCTGGTCAAAATCAAATCCCCATTGCTTCCGTTGTATTTCATTGAACATGGGGTTTTCATTTGTGTTTCGTTGCGCACGCATCACGATGTCGGCACTTCCACGCGGGTTGATTTCGATGGTATTGCCACCAAATATTTTGCGGAAGGTAGGGCTGCTGACTTCTATGACCGGGATTATGCGGCGCTGGCGCTCTTCCAAAAGAGATTTGGCGGCCAGTTCTTCCCAATAGTTTTTTTGTAACCGTTTAAATTCGTAATCTTTATATTCATCCAAAGACATGTACAATGGCGGTCTGTACATCTTTGTGCCCAATTTTTCGCGAATGATATACTGCTGTGATTCCGTGTCGTAAACAATTTCCCGCTCTATGTTGGATGGATAGTCCAGCACCACGGGTTTGTAAGGTTTGTGAAGGTTAAGAAAAGGAAAATCGTTGAAACGATAAGGTATCTTTAAAGAATCAGCCTGTTTTGCACCATTTGCAGGGGTGACTTGCTGTGCATAAGCAAATGACAGGCATAACGCCATAGTCAAGCAAAATTGAGCTATATAAAAAAAATGTTTTTTCAATGGAGCGCCAGCAAGTTAAGTAATAGATGTCAGTAATATAAACAGGACAAATATCTGCCAATTTTTATTAAAAAACAATTAAATGCCTCCCTGTTCTCCTGTGGAGATATGTTAAAAAAGCTTAAAATCTCCGTCTTGTAGCAAAGGGGCTACAATTTTTTTAAAGCGCCCTTTATTAATTCTTCCACGGATTGATTGGGATCGGTTGCCACAAGACCTGCCAGCACTTTTTCTATTTGTGGTTTGGCAAACCCCAACATAACCAATGCAGCCATGGCTTCTTCAGGTACGGATGGTTTAGCGACAGGGATGGAAATGAGCGCGTTAGGACCTTGTTTTTTTAGCTTGTCCTGCAATTCCAGGATGAGACGTTGTGCCGATTTGGGGCCAATTCCTTTGATTTTTTGGATAACCTGTACGTGCCCGTTAATGATAGCGGATTGGATTTCCTCCGGGGTAATGGAGGACAGCATCATGCGTCCGGTATTAGGCCCGATGCCAGAAACGGAAATCAAATGGTCGAACAATTGCCGCTCTGATTCGGTAGCAAAGCCATATAGGGTATGTGCATCTTCCCGAACCTGAAAGGACACATACAGTTTGCAGTTTTCCTGATCTTTGATCTGGGAATAAGTTGTCAGCGAGATATGGATATGGTAGCCGATACCACCCACATCCAATATCACATGTGTAGGCGCTTTGAAAACCAGTTTTCCGTTGAAATAGTCGTACATATTTTATTATAATGTTGTAGAGACGCACAATTGTGCGTCTCTACGTCAATAATATTAGTTATTCTTTTCATGTGTCTGCACATCGACTACTGCGATGGTGACCATGTTGACAATCTCCCGTACAGAGCTGTCCAGTTGCAATACGTGGATGGGTTTGTTCATGCCCAATAGAATAGGTCCGACGGCCTCGGCATTGCCCACTTCCTGCAGCAATTTGTAGGCAATGTTTCCGGATTCCAGGTTTGGAAAGACCAGGGTATTCGCCGGTGCCCCGTTTAAGCAGCTGAACGGAAAATTGTCTTGCAACATATTGTTGTTCAAAGCAAAGTTTGCCTGGATGTCGCCATCTACGATGACATCGGGTGCCTTTTCCCGTAGAATCTTGGCTGTTTCGCGCATCTTGGTAGCGACTTTCCCATCATTGGAACCAAAGTTGGAATAGGACAACAAAGCGATTCTCGGCGTGATATTAAAGTGTTTAATAGCGTCGTTCAGCAATAGGGTGATCTCGGCTAGTTCTTCGGGTGTCGGATCTTCGTTGACCGTCGTGTCACCGAAGAAAATCGGTCCTTTAGAAGTCAACATCATGTACATACCGGCCACGCGGCTGCCGGGTTTGGCTCCGATGACCTGCAACGCTGGTTTAATCGTGGCTGCATAGTTCTTTGTTAATCCAGAGATCAAGGTGTCGGCTTCGCCAAATTCCACCATGCACGCGGCAAAGTAGTTACGGTTTAGCATCAGCTTCCGGGCATCATATTCGCTGATGCCGCGACGCTGTCTTTTCTTATATAGGTGGGTGACATACTTGTTGAAGCGTTCGGATCCGACTTCGTCGTTCGGGTCAATGATCTGTACGTCCCGAAAATCGAAGTCGTATTCTTTAATAAGGATTTCGATTTTCTGTCTATTGCCCAATAGGATAGGGGTTGCTATTTTTTCCTCCCGTATGATTTGAGCAGCACGTAGTGTTTTGTAGTTGTCGGCTTCGGCAAACACCACTCTTTTCGGATCTTGTTTCGCCCGAATGGTTAAGTTGCGCATGATGCGGTCGTCCTTGCCAAGGCGGTTGCGAAGTTCGTCTTTATATTTATCCCAATCGTCGATCTGCTTGCGTGCCACACCAGATGCAATAGCTGCTTTTGCCACGGCGACAGAAACCTCAAAAATCAACCGTGGGTCAGTCGGTTTGGGAATGATGTATTCTGGTCCAAATTTCAAATTGTTTGTGCTGTACGCCTGGTTTACTTCTTCTGGTACAGACTCTTTGGCCAAGGCGGCTAAGGAGCGCACAGCAGCTATTTTCATAGCTTCGTTGATACCTGTAGCACGAACGTCCAATGCTCCGCGGAAAATATACGGGAAGCCTAATACGTTGTTCACTTGGTTCGGATAGTCCGACCGTCCGGTACCCATAATCACATCGCTGCGTGTGGCGATGGCGAGATCGTAAGCAATTTCGGGGTTGGGATTTGCCATGGCCAATACAATAGGATGCGGTGCCATGGAAAGCAACATTTCCGGCGTCAGCACATCTGCTTTTGAAAGACCGATGAACACATCGGCATTTTTTACAGCATCTGATAGGGTGTGGAGGTCACGGTCGGTTGCAAAAGCAGCTTTGGATTTATCGAGATTTTCGCGGTCCTTGCGGATAACACCTTTGCTGTCAAGCATGATGATGTTTTCTTTTTTTGCCCCCACAGATATGTACATCGATGTACAGGAAATGGCTGCAGCCCCCGCGCCGTTCACCACTATTTTTACTTGGCTGATATCCTTGCCGGTCAATTCGCAAGCATTGATCAGCGCGGCACCTGAAATGATGGCTGTACCGTGTTGGTCATCGTGCATGACCGGTATGTTCATCTCTTCTTTTAGACGGCGCTCGATTTCAAAACATTCGGGAGCTTTAATGTCTTCCAAATTAATCCCCCCAAATGTAGGTTCCATAGCTTTGACAATATGTACGAAGTCATCGACGTTCTTGGTGTCGAGCTCGATGTCAAACACGTCGATGTCTGCAAAAATCTTGAATAACAGACCTTTTCCTTCCATCACAGGCTTACCGGCTTGCGCGCCAATATCGCCCAATCCCAACACGGCTGTACCGTTGCTGATAACGGCAACCAGATTTCCTTTGGATGTATATTTATAAGCGTCTTCTGGGTTTTCGGCTATAGCGAGACAGGGTTCGGCTACACCCGGTGAATAGGCTAAAGATAGATCTCGTTGTGAATTATGTGGTTTGGTCGGTACTACCTCTATTTTGCCGGGTCTTCCTTTGGCATGATAGTCCAATGCATCTTTTTTTCTATTGTTACTCATTATAACGGTTATTGAATATTAATATCGACTACAAAACTAAAACTTCAAATGAAGATTAGCGAATTTTTGGGGATTAATTTCGGGAGCAACCATGTTCATCATATGGTATATAGTGGTGTAAACTTACTTAAAAATGTCTGAATGAGGCTGCAAAGGATAATCTTTCTCCTTTTTCGCCGATATCAGGAAAATTTCGCCGACAACAACCCTCCATTAACCGAGAAATTGGCAATACTGGTCTAAATGCCATTTTAGCGCAGGTATATCCATACTACTTTTGAACCAAACAAGACGAACGTAGCATATAATTAAAAGTATAAACATAAAAAACAACAACTATGAAAAAGACATTAACCACTCTTGCCACAGCATTGATCATGATGATTTCATTCAGTTCATATGCGCTTGCAAACAGCAATCCGTTGAAGAATGTGAGTTCTTCCAAAATGGTTTCCATTTACTTAAAAGCCACGACCATGGGCGACACGGAATTTAATCAACATCTTTTTGCTGCAGATTTTGAATACCAAAACATGGCCAACCGTGATAAATTTAACAAAAGACAGTATACAAATTTCCTTAAGGCTAACAGCGGTGTAAAGTATGATTGTAAAATTACATATGACATATTGGATGAAACAGCGAATACCTGCCTTGCAAAAGCCAGTATGAAATTCGAACATTTTACACGTGTAGATTTCATCACGTTAGTTCACCATAAGGACGGATGGAAGATCAGTAAAGTGGTCACCACGTATCCGTGATAGATTTTTTTGTTTCATGTGGCCTATTCATAGGCCAACCGAAGGTCGGCAGGAGTGCCGGCCTTTTTTATGCTAATGCAAAAAAAGAGGGTGTCTGAATTTTTTTGGACGCCCTCTTTTTTGTGTTTTGCAAACCTAATTTTAACCTGAGAGTTCGGGGTAACGTTTAAGGGGTTCAATTACACCATGAGCCCCAGCGGGATGACATATCTCGTTAAACGAATGCTTATCCCGAGTTTACGTTAATTTTATTAATTCTTGTTTGCCCTGTTGATGTGGAACTGTACCAAGTCGTCTATAGGCGAACGTAAAATCTTTCCTACCTTCATGCCGTATTGGGTGGCTTTGGCCTCCAATACATTACGGAAATTGTAACCTACTGAGCCAATACAATTGAATGTATATTCCTGATAGTTCGGATATTTGCTGACCAAGTTGTTGAAGAATGCTTCAAAAGCATCTTCCACAATTTTTCGGGTATATTCAATATTGACATTGTTGTCGTATACAAATTTACTGAAACTTGCGCAAAAACGGTTGGCTAATGGTTTGGTATATACATTGTCCATGATTTCGTCTGGCGTGAGCTTATATGTTTCATAGAATGCTTTTGCCACACCTTCAGGCATAAGGCCACGGATAAAATCGGTCAACAGTTTTTTCCCGATATAGCAACCGCTACCCTCGTCGCCCAAGATATATGCAGCAGAGTCGATATTAAGCGTGATTTTATCGCCATCATAAATACAAGTGTTTGTCCCTGTTCCCAAAATGGCGGCAAAGCCGGCTTGATCGCCTAATAGGGCCCTGGCCGCGGCTAGTAAATCATGGCCGATTTCTACTTTGGCGTTCGGGAAGACCTTCTGCATGGCTATTTCGACAATCTTGGCTTTCTCGGCGTTGTGGACACCGGCACCATAATAATTCACTTCGGTGATCTTCTCGAAAGGCAGGTCGTGAGGCAAGCCCTTTTTGAGTGAGTTGACAATGTAATCGCTGTCTACGAAATAAGGATTGTATCCTTCTGTGTTGAAGTATATCTTTTTGTTTGAGTCATCTAACAAACACCAGTTTGTTTTGGTTGACCCTCCGTCTGCGATAATAATCATTATAGATTTGGTTTTATTGTTTTTATTATAAGTTTACTGTTCAATCAAATTAGCGATATAGTTTTCTCGAAAATACATTTTTCTGCTTAAAAACAAGAATTTTCAACAGTAAAAAAAGACATAAATATTTATTAAAAAAATGACGTGCGTCAAAAAAGGCCTTCATGACTGCATGAAGGCCTTTTTTTTAGTATTGCTATCTTGGAAAGATAGTGTATTTTGTACAATAACCTGTGCCGGATTTGTTAATGTCCTCCTTCGGCTTCGATTTGATCAATGTCAATACCCTGCTTGTTCAAGAAGCCTTTGACGACAATTGCAAAGAAAATGATGTAGCAGAAGCCAATCAGCGGCAATACGTAGGAGTTATGGATACCGATGATATCAGCCAGTTTCCCTTGAAGAGGGGGAATGATGGCGCCACCTAGAATCATCATGACCAAAAAGGCAGAGCCTTGCTCTGTATATTTACCAAGTCCGACGATGGAAAGGCTGAACAGCGATCCCCACATGATGGAACAAGCCAAACCACCGGTCAAGAATGCATAAATGGCAACGGTTCCGGTAGTCAGTAAACCAATCAGCATCGCTAATAGCCCCAAACCACCAAAAATCAACAATGTGCGGGCCGGTTTGTCTTTACTTAAAAAGAAAGATAGAATTTGGATGGCTACGCAGGCAATAAAGAAATAAAGATGTGACATGTTAAATCCGGCCAAGCTGTTGACACCGATGATGATGCCAAAAGCTATGATAGGGACCACGACCAATAAGATTTTCTTCGTGTTTTTGGCAAATTGGAAGGCACTGATGGCACCTGCCCATCTACCGATCATCATGCCTCCCCAATACATAGAAATATAAGGCGTGATTTCGGAGGATTGTAGATTGCCAAATTCCTCTAATCGGAGCAATTCGCCCAAATTGCTTCCGATGGCCACTTCCACACCTACATATATAAATAGGCCCAGCATGCCCAGCACAAGTTGTGGATATCTCATGGCACCCCATCCTTCGGGGTTTTTGGTAGCCTTGTTATAGGCAAATAACAAGCCCCCAATCACGGCGATCAGTGCACCGACCAGCCAAGCCATGCGGGTGATTTCCAAAGGATGCAACAAGTCTTTAATCTGTGCTTGCAAGGACGTGATGAGGCCGGCATCTGTAGCATCGTTTAGCTGGCTTTGCAATGCCTCTATGTGTAGTGCATCGTCACTCTTATAGCTCAGGAACACCGGGACAAACATCAACAGCAGTAATACTGTCATGATGATGAGTGTGTTTTTAGCTTTGTTGGCTGATTCCATTGGCTCGTTGTTGATGCCTGCAGGAACTTTTTTGGAAAAATGGAATAATCCGGCGGCAAGCACAAATAATAAACCGACTATAATATATAGGTATACGACCTTATTTAAAGGCAGGCTTGCAATGACACTATCGGAAATGGGTTCGAAGCTTCCAAATAAAGCAAAACCGATCACTAAGGGACCAATGGTTGTCCCGAATGAGTTGATTGCTCCTCCCAGGTTCACTCGTGATGCTCCGGTTTTAGGATCGCCTAACAATACTGCAAATGGATTGGCTGCGGTTTGTTGCAACGAGAAACCCAGTGCAACGATAAATAATCCAATTAGCATGCCGATATATACATTTACTTCTACGGCTACAATCATCGCCCCGGCACCCAGAGCAGAGAATAATAATCCATAAATAATACTTTTTTTGTAGCCCCATTTGCCTACCAGATCTTTCCCCGATACGGTGCTGAAGATGAACAGTAACAGTGCTCCTATATAATAGGCACTATAAAATGCAAAGTCAATCAGTTGCGATTGAAACTGATCAAGGTGAAAATAGTTCTTACAGAAAGGGATGAAAACACTGTTTCCTGCAGCGATAAACCCCCAAAAAAAGAACACGACTACCAAGGTGTATAACGCAGGGTAGTTGGTTGATTGGTTTTCTTTCATATGTTTATTAAAACGTTTTAGTTTGGGTTTTAAACTTACAAAGAATAAAACAAATCTGAAAAAAAATGTAAAGTTATTGGGACGTGTAAAACAATTTTTGGAATTGGCCGTTATGATTGTATCTATGGAACGAAAAATATTTAACAATTTTTCTTTGAATTTGCAAATGTTGTATTATTTTTGTGCCGATTCTCAAATTCGTCCTTAGGCAGAAGGTAATGTAGGCTTGTTTTAACGTTAACCTTAAGTCGTATTTTAGTTTAATCTTAAAAGTATAGTGTTTCACTGAAATTTTGTTGGATGAATTCAAAAACAGTAAAATCCTATATTTCATAATAAAAAGTTAATGGATATTAATGAATTAAGTACCAAGCTCGTGTCGGAGTTACGCGAGATTGCCAAAGTATTAGGCATTGCTGATGCTGAAAAGCTCAGAAAACAAGAATTAATCGATAGAATTACCATCATTGCAAAACAATCTTTAGCGGAAGAAACACCGGAAGAAGCGCCTGTAGCAGAAGGAGTTGTTGCGGAACGCCCCCGTAAAAGGGTGCGCACGGTAAAGACCGAGCCTGTGGCTGTGGTGAAAAGAACCTCAAATGAAGAAGAAGAAACAGCAGTGGATACAGCTCCTGTCGCCAATACTTTGTTTGACAATCCTGAAGCTCCAAAAGCTGAACCCTCGGCTCCATCTGTTGTTCCAGCTGATTTTGACAACGTGATTGTTAACGAAGGGGTGTTGGAAATTATGCCGGACGGCTATGGTTTCTTGCGCTCTTCGGATTATAACTATTTAACATCGCCGGATGATATCTATGTTTCCCAGTCCCAAATCAAATTGTTTGGATTGAAAACAGGAGACAACGTCAGAGGTTGTATCCGCCCTCCAAAAGAAGGCGAAAAATATTTCCCGCTTGTTCGTGTAGAAGCCATTAATGGCCAAAACCCGGCGGAAATCCGCGACCGGGTTCCTTTTGATTATCTTACGCCTTTGTTTCCGGATCAGAAATTGAATTTGGACTTAGGCATGAGCAATTATTCAACACGTATTATGGACTTGTTTACACCGATTGGTAAAGGCCAGCGTGGATTAATCGTCGCGCAGCCTAAAACAGGTAAGACCAACTTGTTGAAAGAAGTGGCTAATGCTATTGCTAAAAACCACCCAGAGGTGTATTTGATTATCCTTTTGATCGACGAACGTCCTGAAGAGGTTACGGACATGGCGAGAAGCGTACGTGCGGAAGTTGTTTCTTCGACGTTTGACGAACCGGCTGACCGTCATGTAAAGATAGCCAATATCGTTTTGGAGAAAGCCAAACGCATGGTCGAATGCGGACATGATGTGGTTATCTTGTTGGATTCTATCACCCGTTTGGCACGGGCCTACAATACCGTGGCTCCAGCATCTGGAAAAATTCTTTCGGGAGGTGTGGATGCCAATGCCCTGCATAAACCAAAACGTTTCTTCGGTGCTGCCCGTAATATCGAAAATGGTGGTTCCTTGACGATTTTGGCTACTGCTTTGACTGAAACAGGCTCTAAAATGGACGATGTGATCTTCGAAGAGTTTAAGGGTACGGGTAATATGGAGCTTCAATTGGATCGCAAATTAGCGAACAAACGGATTTTCCCAGCTATTGATTTAACGGCTTCCAGCACGCGTCGTGACGACTTGTTGGTGGATAGGGATACACTGCAACGCATGTGGGTGCTTCGCAACCACTTGGCCGATATGAATTCTACCGAAGCGATGGAGTTCTTGTTGACACAAATGCGCGGCACAAAATCCAATGAAGAGTTTTTGATCAGCATGAATGGGTAAAATCCCATCTTTATTTGATATTTTTAAGCCATCTTTTTGAAAAAGGATGGCTTAAATTTTTATAATAGACGACAAGAATGAAACCGCATGGCAATATAGCTTTATTTCCATTTTGGTCAAAAAAGATGTCGTGTGTTGCATGTTAATTTTTATAATGCTGTTTAGATGAAAAAACATATTCCGAATGCCCTAACCTGTCTTAATCTTTTTAGTGGATGCATAGGTGTTCTCTTCGCCCTGAAGGGAGAATATTTGAATGTGTTTTATTGTGCTCTGGCTTCGGGCATCTTTGATTTTTTTGACGGCATGTTGGCAAGGGCTCTCCATGTCAAATCGGCTATCGGCAAGGAATTGGACTCTTTGGCGGATATGGTCAGTTTTGGCTTTTTGCCCGGAGCAGTGCTGTACGTGCTCCTGTCCCGAGCAACCGAATCGGTGTACTGGCCTTATCTGGGCTTTGTCGTAACGGTGTTTTCGGCATTGCGATTGGCCAAATTTAATATAGACGAAAGGCAGTCTACAGATTTCATCGGTTTGAATACTCCCATGAATACATTTTTTATTATATCGTTGCCTTTTATTGCGCAGGATTATCCAAATGTGATCGTGCATGTTTGGTTTCTGTCCTTTATCGTAGCCGCATGTAGTTTTTTGCTGGTCTCGGAAATGAAACTTTTTTCCATGAAACTGTCTTCTTTGGGTTGGAAGGAAAATCGGTTTAAGTACTTGTTTCTAGCTGTCAGCGCCATATTGATCGTGTTTTTAGGATTTCTGTCGTTGCCCATTATTTTAGTGCTGTATATCGTTTTCTCCCAAATACATTTTGCGCAGCGGGTCGCTGTTGCTAAAGAGTAGCGAGGTATTGGTCTATTTCCTGCATCAGGATCGAATACTCTGTTTCTATAGCATTCATTTTTTTGTCAATAAGTGCAAAATCCATCTTCTCTTTTCCGGCTTGCTCCATATCTTGCAATTTGACACGTAGTGTAGTGGCACCGATATATTCCATAGTCGGCTTGATATGGTGGGTCCTGTCTGCTATGTCGGCATGGTCTTTGGATGCCACAGCATGCCTGAGGTGTTGGAAATCTTCCGGAATTTGTGTTTGATAAAGCTCCATAAACTGCTTGATGAGATCTGGACTATGCATTAAGTTCTCGGCGATTGCTGCGGGATTGATTATTTTATAAGTAGACATTTCATTAAGCGGTATAAGGGTGTACTTCTAGGGTATCTAAACAGGCAGATAGCAAAGCGTAATTTGACTGTTGGAGTTTGGGATGGATAAAGTCCGGAGCCAATTCGTTTAAAGGCACCAGTGTGAACCGGCGGTCTTGGATATAAGGATGTGGCACGATCAGACGTTCTACTTCGATGATTTCCTCATTAAAATATAAGATATCGATGTCGATGATGCGGGCGCCCCATTTGGTTAACCGCACCCTGCCCAGATCCTTTTCGATGGACTGAATGAGATCCAATGTTTGCAGTGCGTCTAATTCTGTGGTCACCTCGATCACTTGATTCAGAAAATTGGGTTGTTCTGTAACACCCCATGCCACGCTTTCGTAGACATTTGAGGCTCTCTGTATTTGGCCGACCCTTTGCCGGATTTCCTTTTCGGCCAACTCCAGTTGCTTTCGGGGCTCTCCCAAGTTTGCTCCTAACAGAAAATACACGGTGTTCATCTCTTCAAAGATACGTATATCTGTTCATGTTGCAAACGTTAAACCTCTTGTGCGATTGTTTGCCTGCTTGACCGCAAAAACACACGCCCAAACATCTACAATGTTCAACGCTGTCGGAAGTTCTTTTTATATAAGCGAAACTTCTGAGACAAATGGAGAACAATGAGGTTGATGTTATTTTATCGTCTTCTTTCGCTTGGTGAAGAAAACAATTTAAATGCGGTTTTCTTATTAATCAACATAAACCGTTAATTTAGTGGCATCAATAAAAAAGCACGAGATATGAAATCTTTTTTTAAATATGTGTTGGCGACCATTACCGGCATCGGAATCGTTGCTATTATTCTGTTCTTTGTTTTAATCGGTATGATCACTTCAGCTGTTAAGCAAATGGGATCTAAGGAAGCCGACATCCCGTCCAATGCAGTACTATATGTGTCACTCAATCATGATATCCCTGAGCGCACGTTGCCGAATCCGTGGGAGGATTTGGATGTTCCCGGATATCGGAGCTTGAAGTCCTTGGGACTAAACGATATCACTGCCCGTATTGCGGCGGCGAAAACCGACGGTAAAATTAAAGGTATCTATCTTAATCCCACGTATGTGAATACAGGGATGGCGAGTTTAAAAGCTATTCGGGATGCTTTGGTTGATTTCAAGACATCGGGTAAGTTTATTGTGGCCCATAGCGATTATTATACGCAAAAAGCCTATTATTTAGCTTCGGTTGCAGATAAGGTTTATTTGAATCCAGAAGGCACATTGGAGTTTAAGGGACTTGCGTCTTCTGTTACGTTTATGAAAGAGGCTTTGGACAAATTAGGCATAGATATGCAGGTTGTTAAGGTAGGCACCTACAAATCAGCCGTCGAGCCTTTTATTTTGAATGAAATGAGTGCGGCAAATAGGGAGCAGGTCACGTCCTACCTGAACAGTTTGTACGATTCCTTCTTGCAACATATTGCCGAGGGAAGAAATATACCGACAGATTCCCTGCGTCATATTGCGGATCATTATTTGGTGCGCAATGCAACAGCAGCCCTGGAACACAGATTCATAGACGGCAAAAAGTACAAAGATGAATTCATCGCGGAAGTTAAAGAAAAACTGCATATTGACGAGAAAAAAGATATTCCGGCTATTTCGTTGCTTGATTATACGGGAACGCCCAAGACAGCTTCTACTGGCGATCGTGTGGCGGTGTTGTATGCTTATGGAGAAATCGTGGATGGAGAAGGGTCGAACGATAATATTGGAGGTGATCGTATTTCCCGTGAACTACGCAAGTTACGTCGGGATGATCGTGTTAAGGCTGTCGTATTGCGTGTGAACTCTCCTGGAGGATCGGCACTCGCTTCGGATATTATTGCCAGGGAAGTCGCGCTGACGAAAGAGGTGAAGCCCATTGTGGTGTCGATGGGCGATTATGCGGCTTCGGGTGGTTACTATATTTCGGCATTAGCTGATTCCATCTTTGCGGAAAAGGAAACGCTGACGGGATCGATAGGTGTTTTTGGTTTGATACCCAATATGAAAGGGCTGCTGAACAATAAGTTAGGCATTCATGTGGATGAGGTGAAAACCGGAAAGTTTGCAGATTTACTCACCTCCGTAGACCGTCCGTTGACAGCAGAAGAGTATGCTATCATACAGAGCCAGGTAAATGATGTGTACGCTACCTTTACGGGGATTGTATCGAAAGGACGGGGTTTGAGTGTGGCAAATGTGGACAGCATCGGTCAGGGGAGGGTCTGGACAGGAGAACAGGCGTTGGATATTGGCCTGGTGGATAAGGTCGGCAATATCGATGACGCTGTCCAAGCGGCCGCGAACAAAGCCAAGCTGGAAAATTATCGGGTCATCTATTATCCTTCGATCAAAGATCCGTGGGCGTCTATTCTGGGCGCTTCTAAGGAAAAGATAAAGATGTGGATGCTCGATGACGAACTGGGAGCATACCGTTCGTATATCGAACAGTTGAGAACCGTAACCCGATCTTCGGGAATTCAGGCCAGAATGCCTTATCATGTGGAGGTTCGATAAAACAGGAGAAATAAAAGGTACTGTAATTTTTGGATTCAGTGCTTTTTCATATATTTACAGGCTGTAAACACATCAGATCAACTTAAATTTATTACAAAAAATGAAAACAATCGATGATTTGAATTTCTCGGGAAAAAAGACATTAGTTCGCGTGGATTTCAATGTGCCTTTGGACGAGGATTTTAACATAACGGATGACAATAGAATTCAAGGTGCGACACCTACCATTAAAAAGATTTTGAATGACGGGGGAGCTGTTATTTTGATGTCGCATTTAGGCCGACCAAAAGACGGACCTGTCGATAAATATTCTTTGAGGCATATTGTAGACCATTTGTCCGGTGTATTGGGTGTGGATGTACAATTTGCTACCGATTGTGTCGGCGAGGAAGCTGTGGAAAAGGCGAAAAACCTAAAGCCCGGTGAAGTGCTGTTGTTGGAAAATCTTCGTTTTTACAAGGAAGAGGAAAAAGGCGATCAAGCTTTTGCGGAAAAATTATCAAAACTCGGCGATGTGTATGTCAATGATGCTTTTGGTACGGCGCACCGGGCACATGCCTCGACAGCTATTGTTGCGGCGTTCTTTCCGAACAATAAGTACTCGGGATATTTGATGGCTGCAGAGATCCAAAATGCAGAAAAAGTATTGAACCATCCTGAACGTCCATTCACGGCAATTATGGGCGGTGCAAAGGTTTCGGATAAGATTGAGCTTATCGAAGCCTTATTGGATAAAGTAGATAATCTGATTATCGGAGGCGGTATGGCCTATACCTTTATCAAAGCCCGTGGCGGCGAGATCGGAAAATCACTGGTTGAATTGGACAAGCTGGATTTAGCCAATGAACTGGTGAAAAAGGCAGAGGAGAAAGGTGTGAATTTGGTATTGCCCACAGACGCGCAGATTGCAGACCGCTTTGCGAATGATGCCGATACATATGACGGGCCTAACGACCAGATTCCGGCAGATCGGGAAGGTTTGGATATCGGTTCAGCGTCTGCGAGCCATTTTGCAGATGTGATCAATGCTTCAAACACCCTGTTATGGAATGGCCCGATGGGTGTTTTTGAGTTTGATACCTTTGCAAAAGGAACAAAAGCTGTGGCAGATGCTGTTGTTGCCGCGACCGAGCGCGGTGCATTTTCTTTGATTGGTGGAGGTGATTCTGCAGCTGCCGTTTCTAAGTTTGGCATGACCGAGCACGTGAGCTATGTGAGCACTGGTGGAGGCGCTTTGCTAGAATATATGGAAGGCAAAGTGTTGCCAGGCGTGAAAGCACTGGAAGATTAAAAATTTTTCGTACAGGAACATCATATTGGAAAAGCCGCTCTTTGGAGCGGCTTTTTTTGTTGGGCGAGGTGGGAGAATAGTGTTAATTTTTTGGCTAATTGAAAATATTCTTTGCTAACTTGCCCGAAGTTGTTTATTCTAAATCGTTTGTAGTTAATCAAACTTACCTGTTGTTGTTTTGGCGGACGAGTTTCTTGCCTAAATCATATGCGCAATTATATCGTTGATAATCCGGGCAAATGAGATAATGACAAATTTTTTAGAAAATAAGGGTTGTTGCTCAATATGAATAACTCCAGCCAAAGGTAGGAATCAATCTTTGTGAGGCTGTCTTGTCGTTAATATAAGTCAGCTTGACACTGATGTTAATGTCTGGTTGGACATAACGAAAGACATTAAAATCTGCCGAAATTCCCAACCCAAAGCTCTTGGGAGCAATATCATGATGCATGTTCTGAAAATCTGAAAACAGCATTCCTTGGAACCGTTTGATATACGCTAATGAACCGATGCTCCAGTCGGGATAGAAGAGCGGCATGCGATAATTGGCCATGGCTGTGTTTTTCACGATAGGAGAAAGAAAATGTCCCCAACCGGAAACCAACGGTATGTCATAGCTGTTTCGGTATCTGTCTTCGCTTTTTTGAAAGGCGAAGCGCAACTGGAAACTATGGTTTGATACCAATCCTGGAAAATAAAAGTTTGTCCGCGCGGATACGATATAGCCTGACAGCTCTTTTTCGAACGGCAGATGCCTATAGGTGATGCTGAAGTTTTGTCCCCATTTGGGTAAGAGATCCATCTCCGCACGCATGGCATTCTTGTTGAAATACAGCTGATAGTTGAGCGGAAAGGCAATAACATCGTTGAAGTTTTTCAGATTTACATCCATGTCGTACCGTTTGGTGTACGAAGTGCCAAAGTTAAACCCATAACTATACACCGTGTTTTGACGGTAAACGGAGAAAGGTAGCGAGATATCAAAAGTGGCTAAGTGATCCCGATAATTGTACATTACGGTAGAATCCTTGTTCGTGTTGCTAACAGCGTTTCCCACAAGCCCTCGATTCATGTATCTCGCTGTGAAAATAGGGAAATATCTTCTATAAGAAATCTCCGCTGAATACCGGCTTTTGGATATTTCTGTGTCAAATTCATAGCCCAGCTTGATTTGGGTGGTGTTAAGTAGGTCATTGGATAGCCAAAAAATGCCGGGAATATAACTGTCGAAACTTTCGAAGTTTGTGCCACTGATCGATAGGCTGTGGAAATTCACCATATGCGTGGCAGGGTGGTATTTTTTTACCACGTAATCCTGTTCGCTATGTTGAACGGAATCCAAAGGCAGTTGCTTTAAGGTTTTTTCAAGGTAAAATGTGTGTGTGGCCAATGCGTTTTCAGATACGGGATGGAGGGGCGTTTTGGCGATTTTGTAGCCATTGTATTGGTAATCGTTGTAAATCAATTCCCCATCTTCTGCAACGGTGGGATTAAATGCTCCGTAGCTTGCATTTGTGAGTTTGTGTATATTTCCGTTGTCGCCTAGCCGATAAATATTATCCAGCCCATCGTAATGTGCCTTAAAGATGATGTGGCCATTGTGGTATGAGGGACGTTCCAGTTGTTGGTGGCTCCAAGGCAACCGTATGTTGCTGGTTTTATCCGCAAGATTAAATTCGATCAGTGAGATGCCCTGTTGCTGTACAGCTATGGCAATGATTTTATCGCCGGTTTCGTTGTACTTGGGTTGTTGCACGTGCATGTTTTCCGGTACGGAAATGCTGTCAAGTAGGTGTCCATCGTTTGCATCAATAATCAACAGTCGGCTTTTATTGCTTTTGTCGACTTCTACCAATGCGATATGATCTAGGATAGGATGAAGAGCCGGGGAGTAAAATCGGCTGTTTTTGGTCAAGGTTGTTAATTTGCCTAAGGACAGGTCATACATGTTGATGACATTGTAGGTTTCTTTGCCGAATCGGGCATGTTTTCGATATTCGTCCCATACGATTTTATCGCCGCGCAGATGAAAATAAGGTGTAATCTGAATACCGGTTTTGATGATTGTCTTCTCTTTTCCGGAACTATCTATTGTGATGATGCCGTTTACCTGCTGTGGGGAAGATTTTAGTGCATAAATCTTATTTCCGAGGCCGGTTTGTGGCAACAGATAGTTGCTTGGGTAGGGGCTTTCTTTGGTGTAAACGAAGGTCGGATTCCAGTCGTTTGCTGATTTTTCCCGTTCCCATTTGGTGTTAAGATCTTCTAATGTGGCTTTGAACAGTTGCTTTGAGTTTAGATTGGAAACTTTCTTTAGAGCCCGTTGAAAGTTATAGGGCCTGATCAGTTTTCCACGCATGTCTTCCATGATTTTTTCGTGGCTTTGGAAACCGTGGGTATTGGTGAGATACGTGTTCATAAAATAACCTATCGTGTAATAGGAGGGGACAATATCTTTAAAAGAGCCGAGCACATATTTGTTGAAACCATAGTTTTTTCTTGATAGTACGTTGGTTCGAATGGGCATTTCCCAGGAAGGTAATCGACCTCTGCCACCGTAGGAGAACAAGGTCTCGATTTGTACGGCATCTCCTTCAAAGTACCAAGCGGGAAGGTTCAATCCGAAGAGTGCGAGGGCAAGTTGTTCTAGAAATGGACCTTTTAATCGGCCTGTCAATTTGTCAAATTGAGCAACATGTCGTAGTTCGTGTTGTGCTAAATTTGATAACCATTCGGTGTTTCCCGCGGTGGAAGAGGGGACAGGATACATCTCTGATTTGCGGGGAGCTAGTTGTACATAGCCGTTTTGGCTTAAGTGATTTCCCTGAAGAATCAGTGTTATTTTTCGGGGCAATATGCCTAAATCGGCACTGCTGTTCTTGATGAAAGAATCGAGCTCTTTAGCCAATACTTGTGCGGCATTTTCAAAATCTTTTGGAAATAGCAGACGGAAATTTTCACTGTTTATTTCCCTCCATTTTATAGAAGAATGGCTCTGCTCGTTGTCAAAAATCTGCCCAAAAGATAGATGAAAATTTATTGTTAATATAAACAATGATAATATACTGATTATTATGTTTTTAAATTTATATTTATGAGGATATAAAACCATTTGCTATTTTTATTAGTAAAAAATGGATTAATCAAATTTATTATTTATTTATATAGTATCAATTAATATATTGATTAATAGATTTTTATTAAAAAAATTATAATTCTATTTTTAATAAATTTTATCATGATAACCAGCTTTTTTCTGTTTCTAAATACGCCTATTCTGTATTGCGAGGCTAATTGCCGTGATGTGGATTCGATGTGCAATATAAGACAAAAAAACTATAAAACAGTGGTCCGGATAATCGGTTTTTTCTATGAACTGTTTTTTTTGAAAAAACTACATATTGTAGAGGATAACGGTCACCGATTGGTGGCGTTTTTTCGGGTGAGCATTTGGCCGATATTGACCATGTGTGGATGTTGCGCCGGCTGGCTTGGTCAGGAGTTTGATAGCTCCGACGGTGGGCTTGACTGCGTAGAAAGGCTGAATGACATTTTGGCGGTTTTCCATTGGATGGGATATTGGACAAAAAACAATTTAGGGTATAAAGTGCTTATGGTGTTTAGGGAAAGAAGGTAAAAAAGATTCGTTATTTACAATGAAAAAAACGACTTTTGCTGCAAACATTTTTTTTACCAATGTAGGACGAACTTTTTAGATTGAGGTGTTATGGAAGAACTAGAAATGCAAGTAGGACTCATCGAGCAATGGATTGACGAAGGCAACATTTCCAAGCTTCAGGATTTTCTTAACGAGCAAAATATATCGGATGTCGAGGAACTGATCGATGAGCTTCCTGAGCATGCGGCATTGTTTATCGAAACCCTCAATATAAATCGAGCTGTACATGTATTTGGTATCCTGGATTTCCCAACCCAGGAACGTATTTTCAAAAAGCTATCGGCGGGGAAAGTCCGCGAGCTGATCAACGCCATGCCCCCGGATGATCGTACTTCCTTTTTCAGTGAGTTGAAAGGCGATGTGGTCAAGCATCTGATCATCATGCTTTCGCCCGAAGAGCGCAAAGAAGCATTATCGCTACTGGGTTACCCGGAAGACAGTGTGGGACGTTTGATGACCCCGGACTATATCACGGTAAAGCAACATTGGACGGTTACGCGGGTTTTAGACCACATTCGCCGATACGGAAATGCATCGGAAACAATCGATGTGTTATATGTGATCGATTCGGCAGGAAAATTGATCGATGATATCCGTATCCGGAGTATTCTCATCGCTGATCCGGACACGATTGTGAAAGATTTGATTGACAATAGGCTTATTTCGCTACATGCCAATGATCCACAAGAGGAAGCCGTCAACGTATTCCGAATGAACAACAGAGTCGCTCTTCCCGTCGTTGACGAACAGGGTATCATGCTTGGTATCGTGACGATAGATGACATCCTTTGGGTGGCCAATGAGGAGTATACGGAAGATATACAGCGTATCGGGGGTACGGAAGCGTTGGATGAGCCCTATTTAGACGTGTCGATATTCCATCTTGTTAAAAAACGTGGAGGCTGGTTGATTGTACTCTTTCTCGGTCAGCTTCTGACATTTAATGTGTTGAAACATTACGAGGATAGGCTTTCCACTATTTTAGTCTTACTGATGCCGGTCATTATGTCAAGTGGAGGAAACAGTGGTTCGCAGGCTTCGACGTTGATTATACAGGCTATGGCCATGGGAGAAGTCACGTTACGGGATTGGTGGCGTGTTATGCGCAGAGAGATTCTTTCCGGCCTGTTTTTAGGACTTATTTTAGGAACGTTAGGGTTTATTCGGATTTCTGTTGACCAAGTATTCAGCGGCGCTTATGGTGATGTCTGGGTGTTGTACGCATTGGCTATCGCATTCTCGTTGGTAGGGGTCGTACTGTGGGGGTCTTTGGTCGGCGCTATGTTGCCGTTTGTCTTGAGGCGAATGGGGGCTGATCCGGCGAGTTCGTCGGCGCCATTTGTCTCGACATTGGTAGACGTAACGGGCCTAATCATCTATTTTACGATTGCGACGCTGATTTTGGGTAATGTTTTATTAGGTTAAAAAAATCTTCTTGGATGTGAGGAAGTTGTAATTTCGGATTTGTAAATATTTGCACAGTTCATCTAAACTTCCGATAATTGCAACACCAAAAGAAAAATGGAGGTATTATAGAAATTCCTGAATAGCTCAGCAGGTTAGAGCATCTGACTGTTAATCAGAGGGTCGCTGGTTCGAGCCCAGCTTCAGGAGCCAGATAAAAAGTCGTTTTTCGATAAGAAAAACGGCTTTTTTACTTTCTAAGCAAAGATTAGAGACATCTTCGTTTGACCGATCGGGTTCTCCGATTTGGTTTGATTTACATAGTTTTTTGTTGAATTTCACGTCGTTTTGTTACAAATATGTAACAGAAATTCCGGCGTGCTTAAGGAAAAAATTATGGCAACCGTAAACGCAAAAATTTATGAACATCACAAGAAAGCTGATGGCACTTACAACATAAAAATCAGGGTCTATCACAAAGGGGACAGAAAGTACATTGACACGACCCACTATGTAGTCAGGAAACAACTGGCCAGAGATTTCAAAATTAAAGACCCTTTTGTTGCGGATATAGTCGAGCAACAATTAAGGAAGTACCGAAACACTATTAGTGATTTGGAGGCGAAACTTGACCATTTTTCTGCGGAAACCTTATGGGATGTTCTAAGGGATATGGACGAGGAAGTTGATTTCGTGAAATTTTGTGACGAGCATATAAAGGGTTTAAAAGAAGTAGGAAGAATCAAGAGTGCTGAAAACTTTAATGTAGTGCGAAACAGTCTTGTGGATTATTTTAAGACGGATTCCTTTTCCATCAACCAAATTCATTATACGATGCTCTTATCGTATGAGCGTTTTTTGAAGTCAGAGCGTATGATGACCCGACTTAATCAATTTGGTAAACCCGTTACGATCACCGCAAAAGGAGTAAGCAGTTCGGCGGTTCATAATTATATGCGCGATCTTCGCACCTTATTCAACGCTGCGAGAAACCGTTATAACGAAGAAGATATTGGGATATTCCGAATAAAGCATTATCCATTCAAAAAATATAAAGTTGGTTCACCCCCTGCGAGGACTAAAGAAAAGCATAATAATCTTGAAGAAGTCTTTCTTATCAAGAATTGTATTACAAAAGCTGGTAGCCGTGCAGAACTTGCCCAAGAGCTTTATATGCTTTCGTTTTACCTATGCGGTACAAATGCCGTAGATTTTTACAAATTCAGTCCACAAAATATTAAGGGTGACCGACTTGAATACAAACGTTCAAAAACCACAGATCGGAGGAAAGATGAGGCCTTTATCAGCATAAAAATTGTGGATGAAGCCAAACCATTGTTAGAAAAATATATCGGCAAGTTGGCAGAACGTTATTCCACCATTGGATGTCTAAACAAGGCATTGAGCAAGGGGATGGAACAACTATGTCGTATAACAGGATTGTTGGGAGTAACATTCTACTGGGCAAGACACACCTTTGCCAATGTCGCACGGAATGAATGTCGAATGAGCAAAGATGATATAGCTCTTGCGCTCAACCATGTGGATGAGGGTAATCGTACAACGGATATTTACATTGCGAAAGACTGGAAGATTGTGGATGATGTGCAGCGCAAAGTCATTGCACAGCTTAATAAAGTAGAGGTCAAGGTCATGAAGGCAATACAAAAAGGGAAAAAGGCAGAGAGTATTGCCGCCTAATGAGAGACCGAATTACATGGGCCAATTTTCCCCATGTAATTCATGTTTAAATGATACTACCAATATTATCCTTAGCAGCTGGGGAGTTGTTTTCTTAATTTTTGAAATTCTTCTTTTAGAATATCTACTGTATGTTCTAACTCTGTTTCGTCCATAGATGCAAAACCAAAACGGAATGCGTTTTGTTCCATATCCCAACGGATAATTTTAAACTGCGTATTGGTAACAAGACGGGCGATAGAAAATTTAGAATTTAGCTTTACCCAGATAGCCATTCCGCCTGTTGGTAAAGTATAAGTAACGTATTTGCCCAATTTTTCTTTCAGCAAAGCATCTAAAAAATCTCTACGCCCATGATAACATTTTTTTGATTTTTTCAAATGCCTTTTGAGTTCGTCCTCTTTTATCAATGTAGCCAAAGCACTCTGCATATAACCATCGCCACCCACATCTATTATTTTTCTGAAAGCCGTACACTGTTCAATAAAATTTTTCGGAGCTACCATAAAGCCGATACGCAAAGCAGGGTCTAATATCTTGGAAAAAGAGCCGATATAAATCACGTTTCCGTTGTGGTTGCCACTTGCCAAAGGGAGGTAAGGCGAAGAGGTATAATGATAATCATAGTCGTAATCATCTTCAATAATGGCAAATGAAAACTGTTTGGAAAGTTCCAATAATTTCACCCGCCTTTCCACGCTTAACGTTACGGTTGTAGGGTAATGATGATGCGGAATGACATACACGGCATCAATTTTTTTCCGTTTACATATCCTTTCAATAGCATCTGTATCAATCCCCTTATCATCTACATTTACCTCAATAATTTTAGCTTCCGTTTCTTCAAAGGTTTTATTGGCAACAGGATAATTGGGCTTACCTACAATGATTTTGGACGAATGCCCTAAAAGCAGTTGGGCAGATAAATAAATGCTCATTTGTGCCCCGTGAGTAATCAGAATATTATCAACCGAAATGTTTAACCCCCTTGTTACCGACAGGTAATTAACCAGCTCTTCCCGAAGTTTCAGCGTTCCCTGCGTTGTTCCGATGTTTGCGTTTTTAATCGCATACTTTTTTGAAGTAAGCGAGCGGTATGTTTTCAATAAATCATCTATTGGCGATAATCTTACGTCAGGGTGTCCGTCATCAATAATAATATCGGGATAAGAAGCCCCATTTTTGCTAATGGTATTTTCTTCTATAATCCTGAAAGGTACGTTCAATTCATTTTCGTAAGGTGTCAGTATGTTAGGTTCGCCCCATTTTTGAGGTTTCAGCAAAGGGATATGCCCCGAAACGGCAACGTGCTTTCTCGGAACAATCATAATCCAATCTTGTGCGTCCAATTCCTCATAACCTGCAATTACGGTCTTGCGGTGTACGCCCAACGTTTTAGCCAATTCACGGCTACTCGGCAGGTGCGTTCCAGCTTTCAAAGTACCGTTTCTGATAGCATTGATGATTGATATAGCAATCTGTCTGTAAACGGGAACTTTACTGTCTTTCTCTATAATGATGATGTGTTTGTATGGCAACATTGTGGACTACCTTTCATCTCTACGTTGAACTACAAAGATAGTCCTGTTAAAAGTTAATTTTGTTATAGTAATGAAATTTTTATTTGGGCGTGTCATACAAAAGAACAACGCATTACAGGTTCAGCAAAACAAATAATTTCTACCTTTGCATTGACAAGGTAAACCCATATTTGTAATGCCAAAACAGCAGGAAATACAATCAAAGCAGTATCACAAATGGTTTGAAACCATTAAGCGCAAAATCAAATCGGCTCAGTTGAAAGTAGCCGTAACGGTAAATTCGCAACTGATAGCATTGTATTGGCATTTGGCACAGGACATCGTAAGCAAACAGCAGGAAGCGAATTGGGGCGACAATGTTTTGGAACAGCTCTCAACCGATTTAAAATTAAGCTTTCCTGACATCAACGGCTTTTCCCGCAGAAATTTATACGCCATTCGGCAATGGTATTTGTTTTACAGTACCGTTTCCGAATTTGTGCCACAGCTTGTGGCACAAATTCCGTGGGGACATAACCGCCTCATTATTTCCAAAATTAAAAACACCAAAGAAGCCTTGTTTTATTGCAATGCTACAATTGAAAACGGTTGGAGCAGAGAGCAGTTGGAAATTGCAATCCAAAACAAATACTATCAGGCAAAAGGCAAATCAATTACCAATTTTCAAAATACACTACCGCAACTGCAATCTCAGTTAGCAACTGAAACGCTGAAAAACCCTTATAATTTTGATTTCTTGGGTTTGGAAGATGATGCGTTGGAACGGGAAATTGAAAATGCAATGATGCATCACATCACACAGTTTTTGTTGGAGCTGGGAAAAGGTTTTGCTTTTGTTGGCAGACAATATTCAATCACAGTAAGCGACAATGAGTATTTTATTGATTTGCTTTTTTACCATTTACACCTGCGTTGCTATGTTGTGGTAGAACTGAAATCGGGCAAGTTCAAACCCGAATACGCAGGTAAGCTGAATTTCTATCTTTCGGCAATAGATAGCCAACTGAAACACGAACAGGATAATCCGAGTATCGGTTTAATTCTTTGCAAGCACAAAGACAAAGTAGATGCCGAATATTCTCTGCGTGATATTCAAAAACCGATTGGCATCAGCGAGTACAAGCTGACACAGGCGTTACCGAAGAAATTCAAAAGTCAGTTGCCTACTGTTGAGCAATTGGAAATTCAGTTGAGTAAGGAAAAATAGGTGACTTGTTCACACAAGCAAAACACGACAATAAAACAGTTGAATTGTTTCTATTAGTAGAATAGTACTGATGCGTTAAGTTTTCGCGATTAAGATATTTTCCGTTTGCAACTGCTCGAATATAGCTTTAGATATCACTGGTACAGATTGCCTTGTGGTTGGATACTCTGGAAATAGACGACACCGTTTCAAATCGAAAAATCAATATTTTGATTTAAAGTATTTAATATCAACACCTTATAATTATTGTTCAAAATTTGACGCATCACTAGTATTAGTAGAATATAAAAAGTAGTTAAATAGAGTATATGAAAAAACTATTCTTATCATCCTCATTTTGTGATGTAGCCCAATATTTTGAAGATTTTTGTGGGGAAAAAGTTTCGGAAAAAACGGTAACTTTTATTCCTACCGCAAGTGTTGTTGAAGATTTTACCGAATATGTGGACGATGATAAAAATGCGTTCATTGAACTTGGTCTTATTGTAGACGAGCTGAATATTTCGGACAAAAACGAACAACAGATTGCTGAAATCTTATCAAAAAATGATTTCATTTATGTTTCAGGTGGCAACACATTTTATTTACTTCAGGAATTAAGAAAATCAAAAGCGGATAATTTGATTACAGAACAAATTAAAAAAGGTAAAGTGTATATTGGAACATCAGCAGGAAGCATTGTTTTGTCAAAAAACATTCAATATGTGGAACAGGTTGATGATAAAAATGTAGCAACCGAACTAAACGAATATTCGGGATTGGGGATTGTAGATTTTTATCCTTTACCGCACTTTGGCAACGAGCCTTTTACAGAGATAATGGAAGAAGTTTATAACGAATACAAAGAAAAAATACCTTTAATTCCGATTAGCAATACACAGGTTATCGAAGTAAAAGGAAACGAAAGCCACGTTGTTGGAAAATAAATATAACACCCACAACTCCCAAAACTATACTGCCCCAAAAAAATTAGACACTTTCTGGGGCTTTTTCATTTCCCCAAAAACCCTTGTGGACTACTATTTATATACAAATTGGACTACAAAGATAGTCCTATTAAAATCTAAATTTGCAATTTCAATTAAACTAATTTAAAGCAATGGAGTACAACATCAAAAAAGTAGGGTTAAACGATTTAGACACAACAGCAGAATTATTTAACCGCTATCGGGTTTTTTACCGTCAGGCAGACGATTACGAAAAATGCAAACAGTTCATTAAGGAACGATTAGACAACGACCAATCGAATATTTTTGTCGTGTATGCAGACGGCAAAGCAGTTGGTTTTGTGCAGTTGTACAAACTCTATCATTACATCAAACTGCAAAAGCAATGGTTATTGAGCGATTTGTTTGTTCACCCCGATTACAGAGGCAAAGGGCTTTCGGTAGCATTGATAGACCGAGCCAAACAATGGTGCGATGAAACAGGAGCTTGCGGATTGATGCTTGAAACCGAAAAAACAAACGATATAGGCAACAAACTATATCCACGTTGTGGTTTTGAATATGACGGCAATCACAATTATTACTATTGGTGGAAGTAACGGACAGGGCGGACTAAATCGGTTCGCCTTTTTATAAAAAATGGTCGGGTGGTCGAGTGGTTAGACAAGGGTACGCAATACCTTTCACAGTGGTTCAAATCCATTCCCGACCTCAATTTTTATTAAATGAATATACCAAGACAGACGAGCATAAACGTTCAGCCCATATTGGAAAACGAAAAAACAATCCTTTATCCTTTACAGGAAAAGGATTTTGAGCTTTTATATGCCGTAGCATCAGACCCCGAAATATGGAAACAGCACCCCAATAAAGACCGTTGGAAAAAAGAAGTATTCAAAACGTTTTTTGACGGAGCAATGCAAAGCAAGGGAGCATTTAAAATCGTAGAGAAAGCCACAGGAAAGACAATAGGCAGTACACGTATTTACGATTACAACGAGCAGGAAAACAGTATATTTATCGGTTATACTTTCTATGCAGTTGCCTATTGGGGCAAAGGCATTAACAAGTTGGTAAAAGCCACGATGTTAGATTATATTTTTCAATTCGTTTCAAAAGTGTATTTCCATATCGGGGCAAACAATATCCGTTCGCAGGTCGCCATTGAGCGGATTGGTGCGGAAAAAATTTCAGAGCAGGAAGTAACCTATTTTGGCGAAGCACCACGATTGAATTTTGTGTACGAAATCAGTAAAGAAAAATGGCAGAAAACTAAACAGAAATGAATGTATTTGACCTTATCATAAACGACAAAGAACAGGTATCATTAAAAGATATTTTCCTTGATGAAGATAACAGACAGCAATTTGAACAGCTTATTAAGGAACATAAATATATTGAAGAATTAAGCCAATACGGACTGCCTGTAAATAACAAAATATTGCTTCACGGCAGTTCGGGTTGTGGCAAAACAATGACCGCCAAAGCCATTGCAAACGCATTGGGTAAAAATATTCTGATACTCAATTTGAGCAATGTAGTCTGTTCACGCATTGGCGAAACATCGCAGAACATCAAACAGGTATTTGACAAAGCAGGCAGGGAAAAAGCCGTTTTGTTTTTAGATGAATTTGACCAAATCGGAAAGGCAAGGGGCAACGATGATAAAGACGTAGGCGAAATGCGAAGATTGGTAAACACCTTGATACAACTCATAGATTATTATCCCGAAAAAGCATTATTGCTATGTGCTACCAACCACCCCGAAATTATTGATACAGCTTTGTTAAGGCGATTTCAGTTGCGGATAAATTTTGAAATGCCTGCTCAACAGGTTTTAGACGAGTATTACAACAAGCTGTTATCCCGATTTCCAATAGAATTACAGCACATAGAACGTCAATACAATATCTCATTTGCCGAAGCGAAAGACCATACGTTTACATTGGTAAAATCGGTACTGATAAAGGAATTGGAAGAAAAATCAACCTGTAATGCAAACACAGCACTCAACCTGCAATAAACAGAAATAAAATAACAAGGATTTAAAACAGAGAAATGGAAAACGAAATAATAATCAGAGAAATGAAAGAGCAGGATATTCCCGAACTCTTGCGGTTAATGGAAGCGATTGTTCTGTTTGAGGGCGATACGGATTTTAGTCTTTCGGAAAGCGATTTATTAAGTCGTGGATTTAGTGCAAACCCCCAATTTGGTGCTATCGTTGCAGATGCAGGCAACAACAAACTTGCAGGTATAGCCGTTCACTATACCATTCCTTTTATGCACAATCTCAAACCCTCGCTAATGCTCAAATGGCTGTATGTTGATGCCAATCAAAGAGGGAAAAACATCGGTAAAAGATTGCTGAAAGGTCTTGCACAATATGCCTTAAATAACGGGTATAAAAAGTTCAATTGGCTTGTACTTAGCAATAACGTTGATGCCCAAAAATTTTACAGCAGTTTGGGAGCAAAGCCCGATGATAAATGGATACGTTGGACAATTACACCTGAAAAAATGGCTGTATTGGCAAATGAGTAATCTTTAATTATTGAAAGTATGAACGAAGAAATTTTACAAAACATTACCATTATACAGGAACGGATAAACAATGCCTGCAAAGAAAACGGCAGAAATCCCGATGAAGTAAAATTATTGTTAGCCACCAAAACCGTACCTGCCGAGCGTATCAAAATTGCATTACAGGCAGGGCATACGCTGATAGCAGAAAACAAAGTGCAGGAACTCAAAGAAAAATACGAAGTCTTAAAAGAAATCCCGCACACCAATCATTTCATCGGGCATTTGCAGACCAACAAAATCAAAGACCTGTTGAAATATAATGTGTCCTGCATTCAGTCGCTTGACCGTTTGGATTTGGCAGAAAAATTACACCAACGCTTACAGTTTGAAAACAAAAGCATAGAAGTATTGATACAGGTAAATACTTCGTTTGAAGAAAGCAAATTTGGCGTAAGTCCCGATAATGCCATTGAATTGGTAAAACAGGTTGCACAGTTGGAAACCCTGAAAATAAAAGGCTTGATGACCATAGGTCTGTTCAGTGCAGAAACGGAAAAAGTGCGTAAATGCTTCCGATTGCTCAAAGATATGCAACGGCAAATCATTGCTTTAAACATTCCTAACGTGGAAATGCAGGAGTTATCAATGGGAATGAGTGGCGATATGGAAACAGCCATTGCTGAGGGAGCAACCATTATAAGAGTGGGTACGGCTATTTTCGGACAAAGGATTTATCCCGACAGCTATTATTGGAACGAAAAATAAAAACTCAAAAAATAATAAAGAAATGAACGTACATTTTATTCAACACGAAACATTTGAAGCACCGAGTGCTTATTTGGATTGGGCAAAACAAAGAAATCATACAATCACCTTTTCAAAGGTATATGAAAACCAACCCCTGCCCGAAACAGCAGAAAATATTGATTTGCTTATTGTAATGGGTGGACCTCAAAGCCCCGACACGACACAGGAAGAATGCCCCCATTTCAACGCAAAAGCCGAAATAGCTTTAATACAAAAATGTATTCAGGCAGGTAAAGCAGTTGTAGGTATCTGTTTGGGTTCTCAACTCATTGGCGAAGCATTCGGAGCAAAATTTGAGCATAGTCCCGAAAAAGAAATTGGCGTATTCCCGATACATCTTACAGCAGACGGATTAAAAGACGAAAAAATAAATCATTTCGGCTCAACCCTGCCTGTCGGGCATTGGCACAACGATATGCCAAGCCTTACACCTCAAAGCAAAGTATTGGCAACGAGTGCAGGTTGCCCAAGACAAATAGTAGCCTATTCAAATTTGGTTTACGGTTTTCAATGCCATATGGAGTTTACACAGGAAACAGTTGAATTGCTTATTGCAGAAGAATTGGATTTTTTAACCCATAACACCACACATAAATTTGTTCAAAGGCCCGATGAAATAAGAGGTTATGACTACACTGAAATGAATAATAAGCTGTTTGTGTTCTTAGATAGACTTTTATCTGAATATGAAATGAAGTAAATGACATATTTAGACCTTTTTAATATTATAACAGATTAAATATTAAAATTTCAAAATAAGCGAATGGAATAATTTATAGCGAGACACTAAACAAATTGGAAATGGTGAAACACGGATATTGATATGCAACACGGAAGATACCCATTAGAATGGTTGGATTTATTGATTACCGTTACACTCAACCCCTCTAATACGGATGTTTCTGTCATAACCCAAGAACAGGCAGAGCATATCGAAACCCGTTTGAGAGAAGAAACCTTGCGTTTGCAGTCGCTTATGAAAAGCCAAGTTTTTTCCATCAACAAGGAAAATGAGATAGACCTGCTCATAAAACAATACCATGATTCCCTAATCGCTTTACTTGACCAGACTATCAAGAACCAACAATTAACTGCGCCTAAAGAAAAGACAATTCAGAATCTCAATGAAGCGATTCTTACAAATATTGACAAACTTTTCTCTTTTTTGGAAACACGGTTTTCCAAGTACATCAGCCTTGACGAACGGGTACCAGCCACATACTTTGATGTAGCCAAACGTGAACTGAAAGTTAAAGTGGACAAATTTTGGAAATTCGCAAGCGATAATCCGGTTGCTAAACTATTGCTCAATAGGTTGACACATTTTGTAACGGCATCCGCACACCCCTATGAATTGACGTTTAGAGTTGTATTATACCTAAGGGAGCTTATAGACGGTTTGGAAGAAATCGACTGGATGCGCAGTGACCGAGAGGACTTTTCCCAATTGGAACAATTGCTGATATATATGAATTTCAACAGCAAAAAATTCATGAACATACTTACCGGCCGTCTTGCAAATGAAGTAAATCACTATGAACAGTCCGTAGAAAGAATGGACAAGCTATTGTACTTTTATAAGGCTTATAACCAATTGCACCGCAAACCGAACACGAAACTAAATCCTAAATATCGGGATTTAGACACGGTAATCAACAACTGGTTTTCGCAGGAGATAGTTTATCTGGAAAAGAAGTTGAGGTTGACCGTGATACCATTGCAGGGCAATATAGAAACAACATCAAGGAACGGAAAGACACTAATACAAAAAGTCCTTTGTGTACTTTCGACCGATCAAATGGCGTTGATACTGCGGGCAACAGATGACCTAAGGATTATCCACGCTAAATCACTTACCGAGGTTTTCAGAACCATAGCACCGCATCTATCCACTCTCTATAAAGAGGATATTTCTCATGAAGCAATGAGAAGCAAGTCATATAACCCCGAAGAAAGAGACAGACAGATCGCCATCGAAACGTTGGAACGGATCATACAGAGGATCAGAGAATATTAGCCTAAACAACCCAAGCCTTAATCCCTGCTCCAAATTCGGATTAAAAACAGCCACGGGAACGAAAAAGGAACGGATAATCCGTCCTTGCAGCTGCCTTTGTTTCACCTTACTTTGGTTTTATTCACAAACCTTTTAGTGGGGTTGTGCTATGTCGGATTACATGTTTTGTGGTTATGAAAAGAGCATCAATAGGTTGGCTGTACACATTGGAAGACAGGTTGCATCCAAAAAAACTGAACGAATACAAAGATTACACTATTCTTCATCGGATGGTAATTGATTTAGAAGAAGAGATTAAAGGATTTCGACCTTATTTTGTCACACAGCTTGGTAATTCAGAAAAAGTTGCGAGGACTTCCCTTGTGCAATTGATACAGGTAAGCAATGCGATATATGTTTATCTGACAAAAATATCGCCATCGTGGAACACTGGTCGTTTTTCGCACCATATACGAAACATTTATCTGCACATACTCTCTTTATAAGGGTCATTAATCGAAATGTCTGGAACATCTTGGAGGCGTACCTCAGGTACTCGTCCCGGACAATCTGAAAGCGGCCGTTATCCGGGCCGATAAATACGAACCGGTACTGAACAAAGTGATGGAGGACTTTGCCGAACACTATGGGCTGGTGGTCATTCCGGCAAGACCCCGTAAACCCCGGGACAAGCCCCATGCCGAGAACAGCGTACGGCTGATCTACCGCCGTGTGTTCGCCAAGCTTCGCAACAGGGTCTTTTTCTCCCTCTCGGAGCTCAATGCGGCGATCATGGAAAAAGTACGCGAGCATAACCAGACCCGTATGCAGCTTGAACCCGTAAGCCGGCAGGAGCGGTTCCTTGCTGATGAAAGGCACCTGCTCAGGCCCCTTCCCGAAAAACACTTTGAAAAACGGTATTATGCGGAGCTGACGGTAAACACCAACAACTGCGTCCTTCTTGGGCGTGACAGCCGGCATTATTCGGTGCCCTTTGCCTATATCGGAAAGAAGACGCAGGTCATCTATACCCGCACACTGGTCAGTATCTACTGCGAGGGGAAAAAGATCGCCGTGCATCCACGGGAGATGGGCGCGGGATACACGACCCGTCAGGAGCACTTTGCCTCCAACAGCGGACACCAGATGCGCCGTAGCCCGGACTACTACATCGGTCTGGCAGCGCAGCGCTCTGCCGGGCTGGCCCGCCTGATCCGGCGCATCTTTGATACGGAGAATATCCCCGAACTGGCATTCAGGACCTGTGACGGGCTGCTCCAGCTGCAGCGCAAGACCCCGCCGGATATCTTTGAAGAGGCCTGCAGTATAGCCTACGACAATGATCTGCTGGGCTATAAACGCCTGAGCGGGATCATACGGCAGTGTGCCCTTGCCAGGGCACAGCAGACCTCGGAACAGACCGTTTTACTGCCCCGGCACGAAAATATCCGGGGCAAGGGCTACTACAGTTAATTACATGATCAGATAAAACATCAAAAAATGGAAGAACAAAAATCAAAGCTACAGGCATTACGGCTATCGGGTATGGCCGGATGCCTACAGACCCTTTATGAGACCCGGAAAATACATGAACTCTCGCTGATCGATGGCCTGCAGATGCTGATACAGGCCGAAAGCGATGTCCGCTGGAACAACCGCTACAGCAGGCTGCTCAAGAATGCAAACTTCCGCTACACGTCATCTCTGGAGCAGATCGATACAGGAGAGCATCGGGGGATCGACCCGGGTATGCTCAGCACACTTGCCGTGGGAAACTACATCAAAAACGGAGAATCCATCCTGATAACCGGCGCTACGGGCGTTGGTAAATCCATGCTGGCAACGGCTCTGGGCCATCAGGCCTGTAGGCAGGGCTACTCGGTGATGTACTACAATACCCAAAAGTTACTGCCTGCTCTAAAAGTCGCCAGACTGGAGGGGGCACTGATCAAAAGGCTGGAAAAGCTGGCAAAAGCGGATCTGCTCATCCTCGATGACTTCGGACTGACCACGCTGCACGGCCAGCAGCAGAATGATATCATGGAAATAATCGAGGACAGGCATGCAAGAAAATCGACCATCATCGTCAGCCAGCTGCCCGTGGCAGCCTGGTTCGACATCTTCCCCGAGCAGACGATAGCCGATGCCATACTCGATAGGATTGTGCATACGGCACACCGCTTTACTATAAAAGGTGAAAGCTTACGTAAAAAAAGGTAACTTTCATGCTGAACAAAAAGCACAGGAACTAAAACTGGGTGCATATCGCCGGAATCCCTGGGTGCATATCATCGGAATATGCATTTTCTGACGGAAAGTTTGACAGTATTGTCTAAATGTATTGTTTGTCTTTTGCAACAAATATGTAACAGTCCTAAATTTTGCGGTTCCAAAAAATGTTCATATATTGTCTCTGTAAGTCGGAAAAGCATATTTTTGACTCCTTTGTAAAGGATAGGCCTTATAACTGTTAATCAGAGGGTCGCTGGTTCGAGCCCAGCTTCAGGAGCCAGATAAAAAGTCGTTTTTCGATAAGAAAAACGGCTTTTTTGCTTTCTAAGCAAAGATTAGAGACATCTTCGTTTGACCGGTTTTTCGGATTTAACAAATACGGATCTAACAGATGGCAAAGTATAAACATAAAAAAAGCTCTGAAATTTTTCAGAGCTTTCTATTGCCTTCCAATCGTACGCCAAACAGGATTCGAACCTGTGACCGACGGTTTAGAAAACCGTTGCTCTATCCAGCTGAGCTATTGGCGCCTCCTTTTGGTGGAACAAAAGTAGCCAATTACCGTAATTCTACAAAATAAAATTATCTTTTTTTGAAAGCTGGGATAAGTAATCGCATAACAAATACATCACCTTCTATCAACGGGTAAAAAGCCTATACGGGGATATCCTTTGATTGCAAACTCATTATATTTAGGATTAGCTCGATGCCACGTGTATGAAAAATGTCTTTGTCAAATCCGTTGGAGCGGTATCTGACCTTGCGATAGAATGCCCTAAAAAATATTTATACATATAGTATGCTAAAAATCAGCGCCATTGACAAATAAAGGCCTTTTAGATCAGCAAAAAGTTGAAATAAAATTTTGAAGGAAATAGAAAATTCGTACTTTTGTCGCGGAGAGTTGGCAGAGTGGTCGAATGCGGCGGTCTTGAAAACCGTTGTCTGTCACAGGACCGGGGGTTCGAATCCCTCACTCTCCGCATCCTAACAAGGAAAACATATCAAAACCCTATAAATAGCAGTATTTATAGGGTTTTTGCTTTTATAAGCTTTCCTAAATATTTCAGATTTCCACCATTTCGTGCGAAACCTCAGCGAGACCCTAAAAATTGGTCTTCTAGGGTCTCGCTCAAATGTACAGGTTTGCACCTATACACACCTTGCTATCAGATGAACATCTTAGCCTAGTCAAAGTACAAAGGAGTATCGATATGAAGCTTATTTTGACTTGGAATAAAAATTGAGCTCCGCCGGCTCATTTTTCATCTCATACCAGTCATCCAATACGCTGGCATTAACAAAATTAGTTTCTCCTTTTGTGAAGCTACCATAATCCTCATGGATATGTCCGAATATATGATATTTAGGCTTTGTTTGGTATACGCGCAATAATAATTCCTCACACCCTGTCCGTTTTCCGTAGACGGTTTCATCAAGAATACCGAAAGGAGGACCATGTGTAACCAATATGTCAGTATCATACGGTATGAGATCCCAATGTTTCTTTATCTCACTTCCTCGATCCCGATTAAAAGCCCAGTCGTTGAACCACGGTGTGATGGGGGATCCCCAAATCTTGCAAAAACTATCGGCACTTCACAGATGGAAGACTGGCTGAATAAAGCACAATATGGCAATGCAAATACCTCAGGCGGTATTGATCGTTTTTGGTTGAGTGGAGGACTTCGTATTACTCCTAAACAGCAAGTTGATTTTTTAAGGAGAATTCATAATTACCAGCTACCTTTTTCAAAGCGATCCATTGATATTCTGAAAAAGATAATGGTATCAAATGAGACTGCAGATTTTATTGTAAGGTCAAAAACAGGTTTGGGGCAGCAAGACAATCAAAATATTGGTTGGTATGTAGGTTACATAGAAACAAAAACCAATGTCTATTATTTCGCAAATTGTATTCAATCCAAAACCATAGAATATGAACATTTTATAAACGCCAGAACGGAGATTGTTGACCTCATATTGAGAGAACTGAACCTTATAAATGAATGAATGTGATAAATCAGTTTCGCTCCTTTCGTCACATCCTTGCGCAGGATGCACCGCCTGATATATTCAGTCGCTATAGTGACCTTTGCCTATCAGGCGGTTTTGCGCAATTCACTACCTTTTTTCCCGTTCTTTTAGGAAATTGCTCAATCCAGCGCGAAAAAGTAACTTTAAAACGCTAAACATTATTTTTTAATTACTTATTTGTGAAGAATAGGATATTTTCTGAATGCTTGGCAAATCGTTCAAATGTGGAAATTTTCCCTGACGAAAATCTCGATACATCTGTGCGATGTCTTCCTTGGTGTCTGCTACAAAAGGTCCGTGATGAACCACAGGAACATTATGAGGCTGTCCGGCATACAACACAAAATGGGTGTCGTTTTCCAATGCTTCAAATTGTATTTCGGTATCGCCGTCTTCAGTCGCTTTATCAAGCCAACCCGCTTGTCCGGCATTGATGATTTTGTCGCCAGCTTTCACACTGCCTTTTAATACATATACCAAACCATTATAGTGCGATGGAATTTCCTGTGATACCACAGCTCGGTTGTCTAACCTGAAGTCCACCAAAGTAAATGGCGTATGGTTTTTTAATGGCGAAATCAATCCGTTACTGCTTCCGCTATACACACGGATTTCGTATGTATCGGTTTTAATTTTGGGTACGTCTTCCAATAGCATTCTTTGTAAGAAAGGTTGAGCATATCGCTTTTCGGGCGGTAATACCAACCACACTTGCAGCATACGAAGGTTTTGTTTGGAAGTGATTTCTTCGGTGTGGATAATGCCTTTTCCGGCGGTCATTAGTTCAAAACTTCCCGTTTTCCAATCTTTTTCATTGCCTTCCAAAACCAAGCTCAAGGTTTCAAACCCAGCGTGTGGATGTGCTCCTCCTACGGGTTTCCCACCAGGAAGGTTCAGGCTGTCGTCCATAAACAAAATAAAAGGGTCGCTATCTATGTAAGGAACACCGTCCAATACCGCCATTGCACGATGTCCTGTTCCCAAAAAACCATTATGCCAATGGTTTTGAGTTATTTTTGAAATGTTTCTGCGTATCATCATTATTGTGCTTTATTAGTTTGAAAAATCCTTTGCTTCAGTTCGGGGAAACGAATAAACGCCGTAATCCAAAGCAGCATTTGAAAAATAATCGCCATTGCTATCGGTTGTTGATGTTGCAAATGTGTGGCGATAGCACCGCCCAAATAAGCTACTAACAGCATTGCTCCCAAAACTCCAGTTCTTGGAATAATGAATAGTATCAGTGATATTATTTCAATAACCCCAATAAATTGATAGGTTGTGGCATCAAGGCCAATAGAAGAAGCTTGTTCCAAGGCCGTTTCGTTTTGTGTGAGTTTCATAAAAGCACTCATTGTAAACACAAGTGCTAAAACGATGGTCATTCCCCATCCTGTAATTTTGATTGCTTTTTGTGACATAATATTTATTTTTTTAATGTTATAATGAAAATGTATTTTCTACTATCTGAACGGCTTTAGACATTGCAGACTCTTTAATGCCAGGAATCGCAACTCCTTCCACCCTAAATGCAGTTACGTCGGTAATGCCAATAAAACCAAGAATATTCTTAATGTATTTTTCAGTAAGGTCATATTCTTTCATTGGACCTTCTGAGTAGATGCCTCCCGAAGCAATTGCCAGATATACCTTTTTATTTTGCACTAAACCTTCCACGCCATTTTCTGTATATCTAAATGTAACACCGGCACGCACTATATGGTCTATCCACGCTTTGAGCGAAGACGGAATAGAAAAGTTGTACATGGGTACGTCTATGACAATTATATCCGAGTCAATTAATTCTTTAACGGCTTTGTCTGAATGAGAAACCGCATTCTTTAATTCATCAGAAAGATTTTCAACAGGTGTAATGAATGAGGTAAAATGCACATCGTTGAAATGTGGCATTTCATTTTTTGCAAGATTCCGGGTAATGATATCTGCATTTTTGTATTGAGCCTTTATCATTTCTACCACCGTATTGCCCAATTGGAAACTTTGAGAATCATTCCCTCTAAAACTGGTAACTAATCTTAAAATTTTCATTTATTTTTTGTTTTTGAATTATGATGCAAAGTTCCAAATAAATACTATACCTTTGTTATCTGTTACAAAAAGGATAGTACTTACAAAAAGAATAGTATATGGCAAAACACACGATAGAAAGTTGCTCAAAAGCCAAAATGGCTATCAGAGATACGTTAGATGTAGTAGGTGGAAAATGGAAGCTGGTATTGATTTCGGTTTTACGAAGCGGTAAAAAAGGGTTTAATGAATTGTCGAGAGAAGCGGGAATTTCCCCTCGTATTTTGTCGAAAGAATTGCAAGAATTGGAAATGAATGGATTGGTCAGCAGAAAAGTCTGCGATACCAAACCGATTACGGTTCAGTATGAATTAACTGATTACAGCCAAACGCTGAATGAGGTTTTATTGGCAATGGAAAAATGGGGATTTCAACACAGGAACAAAATTGTTCAAGGGGTTGAGTAATTGATTTTGTCATATGTGGAATTGAATATATTCGACTACTGAAATTAGACTCATACACTGAAGAATGGCGTCTTATTGAGTACAACTGGATTGAACCCAAAAACGAATATGCCTATCAAAGGCTTTATGATAAAGCAATCTTACAGTATTCCTTACTCTAGGTTTTCGAAATCTTATTATTTTTAATTTTAATTTTTATGAGAAATTATTTAGGTAGAATAGTTCTCTTGGTAGAGGATTATGAGAAATCAGCCAATTTCTATGAAAAAAACTTTGGCTTTACGCGATTTTTTGATGTTACTACAGATGTAGGACAACGATTCCTTCATATTGGTAGCAAACCATCTGATTCTTTAGGCATTTGGTTTTTGAAAGCTGATACAAAAAAGCAAAGAGAACGTGTAGGTAATCAAACCGCCGAACAACCTACGATGGTGATTTATACAGAAGAATTAGAAACTCTCTATGAGCGACTTAAAAATAACAACGTAAGGTTAAAAACTGATGTTATTAAAACTCCAGAATATAGCTTTTTTCATTGTTTCGATTTGGATGGAAATGAAATTATTGTGACGGAGTTACAGTAATTATTCTTTGTTGCAAAGAGTGCTTAGAACAAAATACTACCCATCTCTACCTACAAGTTTGAAAACTACTTCTAACAATAGTTAGTATCAATCGATAGCGAGATGGGATAGTTTAATATACAGGTAACGTCAATGCATTGCTTTATCTATGAAGATGTGATAAAACCTGTAATCGAACACTACCGAACAATTTGATCTCTTAACAAGACATCAGATTTCAGTTATTGAAAACGAGGTAAATGAAATTATTCACGAAAACGGAAACATTAAAGCCGTTCTATTTAAAGATGGAAGTCAGCATGATTTTGAGGCTCTTTATGCGGTAGTGCCATTTGAACAGCACTGTGATCTTCCAGTTACTTTGGGATGTGAACTTACCGCTATCGGTCACATCAAAGTTGATGGTTTCTACAAAACAACAGTCGAAGGAGTGTATGCATGTGGCGATAATACGGCTATGATGCGATCAGTGGCCAATGCTGTGTCAGCCGGAAATATGACCGGGGCAATGGTCAATAAAGCACTAACGGACGAACACTTTTTATAGATGCAAAAGAATTTATCGTATAAAATATCAACTCTTGCAGGAATCGCCATCGTAATGGCGAATATGATTGGTACCGGGGCGTTTACCAGTCTGGGGTTCCAGGATAAACAGGCACCAGCGATAAGCATAAGGGAATCTATAGATGAAATCGTATTCGAACTTAAAAAAGCAGGCTTTACGTCATTTGAAGTAAAAGTTAACCTATTGCCTTACCAATATATTATCAAAGCTAAATAATAAAACCTATGACTGATTTTTGGGAAGAAGCATTTAATAGCAAGCAGGAAATGTGGGGATTGCAACCCACAACCACTGCTGTTTTATCCGCTAAAGCATTTGCTAAAATGGAGTTTCAAAAAATATTAATACCTGGAATTGGCTATGGTCGAAATGCGGAGCCTTTCCTAAGCAAAGGAATGGAAGTGACCGGTATTGAAATCTCCAACAAAGCTATTGAACTGGCCGCAAAACACCATGGCAATACGCTCAAAATTTATCACGGATCGGTAGCAAAGATGCCTTTCGATAATATACGTTACGATGGTATTTTCTGCCACGCGCTGATTCATTTGTTGGATGAATATCAAAGAGCAAAGTTTATTGAGGATTGTCATAATCAGTTAACTGAGGGCGGTTACATGATTTTTACAGCCATCACAAAAGAGGCCTCAACTTACGGTAAGGGAAAATTAATCAGCAAAGACAGGTATGAGCAATTTGGAGGAGTGAGTATGTTTTTTTATGATGAGAAATCAATTCGGAAAGAATTTAGAAAGTACGGTCTTGTACAGACGGAAACAGTCATTGAGAATTATCCATTTTATATGATCAATTGCAAAAAATGACAAATAGCAAATAGTAAAAGTAGGATTTGGGCGTGCCACCGCCTACATTTTAACACCCATGTCTAGGCTATCGAAAAAATGCAGACGGGTCGGGCTATCCGCTGTATCTTTTGCGGATTTGCGAGGATCGCAAAAGGATGTCGCTTCTATCCCTCACGCTGTATGCCGTCCAAAAAAACAAAATATTTATTTCCTTTTTGGTTTCCTGTTGTCAAATTCAAAAGAAGTTTCGGCTTTATCGTTCATGACGATATAGGCATTGAATTTATTGCCCGGGTTGCTTTTCATGGCCAATGCCCGTGTCCAAAAGTTCCTGTGTAATGGAAGTGGCCATTATCCCATTTATGTACGCATCACCATCGATGGAAGGTGATCGATTACAACGAGTAACCAAACACTACCGTACCCTCCAACTCACGATCTCGCTCCAGTCTCCAGTCCCGTGGCTATTTATAGCACGTACCTTGATGAAAACTGTTGATCGGGGTGGTATTCCTTTAATTGTGTTATTGCGAGATCGGGTAGTAAAAAGCGAATTCTCCCATTGAAGTTTCGGCGAATGGGGTTCAACTTCATCGTACGACGTCCATATTGCATACCTGCACTCATAGGTCATATCTCTGCCCAACGGATTAAAATCGAAGCGGATTTCGTCGAGAAGCCGCCCATCAGAAAGCCGACCGCCTGTAGGCATTGCGGGAACACTGCCCTTCTTCCGTCCTGTAAATACGGGAAAACCCGATGTATATAGGATGGACAATTTACCTTTGGCCACAAAATTAACATGGGCCGCCAGCTCGCTCAATAAAGTAGCTAATCTTGCCTTGCTTTCTCGTTTGAGCTCCCTGTCGACACGTCCCCGTGTCCAGTTCACTCGGGCCAAATTCCTCAAATACTCGTTATAGGCACTTTCCACTTCTGAAAGCGATGGTGTGGGATCCGGGAAGTGAGGATTTCCGTCCATTGCGGTAAGCACAACATCCGCTTCTACTAATAGCATATTATCTCTATGCTGACTGAAGCCCCCAAGTACACGTATATAGCTCATAACTGACGGTTTTAAAGTTACTTGTTTATAATTTTGGATTAGATAATGACGTTTGATTATAAGCTAACATAACGCCATTATATGCAAATATACTGTTAAGATATTTAATATCAACGGTTTTTAGAAATATAATGGCGTATTTTTGATATAAACAATCGTTATATTATTTCTAATTTTTGTTATAATAAGATATAAATACGGTAAGCTAAATCTAAATTTCGGTATTGTACTATATAACTATGGTAGAATATTATATATCAACGATATGACAATTTACAACAGTGCAAAAATATATACTATTAACGTAGAGATTATGTAATATAACGATATTAGATATTTTATAATCGTTAAATTGGAATATTTCTACGGTAAAATGAGGTATAATTACGTATGTATAATGCAAACCTAAGAGGTTTGCTGCTAGAGATTTTACACTTTAATTTATCCACGAAGGTTATGAAGTTGATTTAGGATATATCTGTTATTTCTACAATTTTATTGTCAAGGAACTTAAATATTGATTTTCCTTTCATTTCAAGTTTATCACCTTTTTGAAGTCCGTTTGGAAAGTCGGTTGCCAAAGTGGCTGAGTAATCCACTTCAATTTCGATACTGTCGTCGTTGTATTTTATGGAGGTTATCTTCTGTTGCCTATTTTTAAAATATGATTTTGTTCGTTCGGCTTGTTGTTTAAAAGCATCAATTCCATTCAACGTCATATTTACCTCGCCACTCTGAATGTTTTGAAAAATGATAGTATTGTCGAAATCATAAGTCATTTTTTCAACATCAAATTCATTATAACCGTCAATATAGTTTTGAATTATTTTTTCCCTGTTCATTTTTATTTTCTTTTTATCACTGACGCAACCTACACAAATATCTGAACTTCTTATTTGTAAGACGTTTGAAGTTCCAGTTGTCTCACAAATATACATGAAGTCTTTGAGCTTCACACAGACGGATAAATATGGGTTTGTCTAATTTAATTTCAATTTCATCATGATATCAGTTTGTTCGTCATTACCTAATTTGAAAATGTGTTTGTCAAATTCGACAAAGCCATTTTTCTTGTAAAAACGGATCGCTCTTGGATTTTTTTCCCAAACGCCTAACCAAACGTAATCGGCATTTTTTTGTTTTGCAATTTCGATAGCCTTTTCGTAAAGCACTTGCCCGATTTTCTTGCCATGGAACTCTTTTAGAACATAAATGCGTTCAATTTCGATAGCTTTTTCGTCTTTTAGCTCGGTTTGTGATACTCCGAAGTTGATTTTTAGGTAACCGATTACTTTGTTTTCAGATAAGGCAAAATAAAATTCGGATTTTTCATGGTTTAACTCATTGGTTAGCTTCTTATTAGAAAAACCCTCGGCTAAATATTCATGCATATTTTCTTCGGTATTGCTCGAAGAAAATGTTTCAGAAAACGTTTGCCTACCAATTTTTTGCAATTGCTTAATATCGTTGCTGGTTGCTTTTTGTATTGTTATATTATTCATCGTTTCACTAACCTCTAAATATTCCATTCGTGATTCCATCCATCTTTAGTGTTATTTTTTAATGAGTTGCCACGGCTTTAAGCCCGACGATAGAACCTATTAAAGTGGTTAGAAATAGTATCCGTAGAAAAGTGGCAGGCTCTTTAAACACAAAGATGCCTACCAAAACAGTTCCTACTGCTCCGATACCTGTCCATACGGCATAAGCTGTTCCGATAGGTAAGTTTTGGGTCGCTTTGATTAGAAGCCCCATACTGATCGTGATGGTGACAAGAAAACCTGTATACCACCAATACATTTCATTTCCTGTTGTTTCTTTTGCTTTGCCTAAACAGAAGGCAAAAGCCACTTCAAATAAGCCTGCTGCAACTAAAATAATCCAATTCATTTCCTTTGTTTTTTTGCAAAGGTCAGAAATGAGACGAAGTAAAAATTTTACAAATGATAAAAAATGAGCTGTTACTTTATTTCTGCTCTAATTCTACTCAAACTAACCTGTGTTATGCCTAGATAAGAAGCAATATGTCCTAATTGCACACGTTGGATTAAATCGGGACTGTTTTTGACCAGTTCTTTGTACCGCTCTGTGGCGGTTCGGAATTGTTGTGATATAAGTCTTTCTTCGGTTTTTACTAATTCCTGTTCAGCAAGTTTCCTCCCCCAATTTGCGATATGTATATCTTGGTCATAAAGCTGTTGCAGGTTTTGAGTGTTCAGTTCGTAGAGTAGGCCGTCTTCCAATAATTCTACATCTTCATATCCTTTTTGGTTTGCCACATAGCTTTTCATCGAAATGGCAGTGTCACCCTCCTTGCCGAGCCAAAAGGTCGTTTCATTATTGACTGTGTTGGCATAAGCCCGGACAATTCCCTGTTTGATGAAGTAAATATTTTTTTCTATTCGGTCTGCCCGAAGCAAAATATGCCCTTTCAGGAAGTGAACTTCTGTAATGTAGTCCTTGAGCGTTTGTTTTGACACTTCGGGAAGTGGATAAATATTGTCAAGTATCTGGTCAAGGTTCATTTTTAGCAGCCTTTTAATTAGCCGGATTAGATTATAAATTCCTTAACTTCTGTCGGTGGTACATTGCCTTCTAATAATTTTAAACGTGTAACGCCTTTTATATGGCTGTCAAAATAGGGTAGCTTGCTGTTTATTGCGCTATTGTAAGATTAGATTGTCTGTTTTCTTTACTTTACAGCTCATTTAACAGGACTTGATATATCTACCACTATGTTCGGATACCATCTAATGTTAATGCTCAGCATTAAGAGATCTCACAGTTCTTTTCTCAATCTTGCTACGGGGATGTTCATCGCTTCCCGATATTTTGCAACGGTTCTTCTAGCAATGGAATACCCCTTTTCCTTAAGTATATCGGTGAGTTTTTCGTCGGCCAATGGCTTCTTTTTGTCTTCGTTGGCGATGCATTCTTCCAAAATCTTTTTCACTTCCTTATTGGATACCTCTTCTCCCGAATCGGTCTGAATCGCTTCGGAAAAGAAAGATTTCAGTAGAAAAGTGCCAAATTCTGTTTGCACATATTTTGAATTGGCTACCCGGGATACCGTTGAAATATCCATTTCAATGCGGTCGGCAATATCTTTCAAGATCATGGGTTTCAGCAACCGTTCATCTCCCGTCAAAAAATACTCATATTGGTATTCCATAATGGCATTCATCGTTTTCAATAAAGTCTGTTGCCGTTGTTTGATAGCATCGATGAACCATTTAGCCGAATCTAGTTTTTGTTTGACAAACTGCACAGCTTCTTTCATTTTTTTGTCATTCTTTTCGGCCTTTTCATAATGCTCGAACATTTCCTGATAGGAACGGGATACGCGTAGTTCAGGTGCATTACGCCCGTTTAAGGTCAAGTGGAGCGTGCCATCGTTGTTCGTGATGTGGAAATCTGGAATAATGTGTAATTGCTTGCCGGCGACGGCTCCTGAATCGCCGGGTTTGGGATTGAGTTTTAGGATCTCGTTGATGATGTCCTTTAGTTCATCGGCATTGACCCCCAACTGTTTTTCAATCTTGTCGTAATGTTTTTTTGTGAATTCGTCCAAGTGGTTTTCGACCACCTTTATCGCTTGCTGAATGGCAGTATTGCTTTGGTCTTTTTTGCGTAACTGGATGAGCAGGCATTCTTGTAGATCACGCGCGCCAATGCCTGCCGGTTCAAAGTTTTGGATCACTTTAAGCATAGATTCCACTTCCGGCACATTTACCATGATATTCTGCGAAAAAGCCATGTCATCAATCAATGAAAGTATGGGACGGCGCAAATAACCATCGTCATCTAAGCTTCCGATAATCTGCTGGCCTATGATATAGTCCTTGTCGGATAAAGCCAACAGATCCAACTGATGCTGCAACATTTCGAAAAAAGAATCCTGAATGGCAATGGGTATCTCTTTCCGGTCCTCCTCGTCGTCATTGGAATAACCGTTTGAATAGTCTTTGTAGTCATCTTCCTGTATGTATTCATCTACACTGAATTCCTCTTCAAAGTCCGAACTGCCTTCATCATAGTTGTCGTCCGGATCACGGTCAGGGTATTCTTCCAAAGGCTCGTTCATATTGGCTAGGCTACCATCTTCTAATGCAGGGTTTTCCTCCAGTTCTTCCTTGATACGTGCGTCTAAGGAAACTGTCGGCACTTGCAACAATTTGATGAATTGTATTTGTTGCGGTGATAATTTCTGTAATAGTTTTTGTTGTAATGTTTGCTTTAGCATGGTTACGTGACTTATCGAACGTAAAAATACTTAAATATCTCCGAAAAATAAACACCCCTTTTGATGAGCTTCTATTAAGGTATAATTTTTGTGGAGCAACTTATTAGCTGCCTATATTTTACGACGAAGATTAGAAATGTTAAATTTGGTTAATTTTAAAATCCAAGAATTGTTTTTTATTGTTCTGTGTCAGATTTTAGGAAAACAATTTCCATCTTTACCATATGTTTAGAAGGGTTAAGAATACATTCCTCCGTTATCTTCTTATTGCTATTTATAGCTTGGTTCTTTTCGTTTGTGCGGTGCAGTTGAATTTCCTCTGGCTATTTGGTTATTCGCCGACAAAAAAGGACATTGTCATGCCTGCCTTAAATATATCCTCTGAGTTATACACAGCAGACTCCGTACTCATTGGTCGGTATTTTGAACAAGATCGAGACCCGATATCCTATGATAGCATTTCGCCACATGTCCTTAAAGCTCTTATAGCCACGGAAGATGCTCGATTCTATAAGCATAACGGCGTGGATATCATTGGCCTTTTTTCAGGTATTGTCTCGACATTGAAGGGAGATAAAAGAGGAGGGAGCACGATCTCGCAACAGTTGGCGAAAAATTTATACCGCACGCGCTATGCGCAATCACAAGGGCTCTTGGGCCGCATTCCGGGTATTAAAATAGCAATTACCAAATTTAAGGAATGGATGACAGCCTATAAGTTAGAGAGTCGGTATACCAAAGAAGATATTATTACCATGTATTTGAACACGGTTTCGTTCAGCAATAATGCATATGGGATTAAGTCAGCCTCTATCCGATATTTTGATAAACAACCCAAGGATTTGACCGTACCCGAAGCAGCTGTTTTGGTTGGCATGCTGAAAGGTACTACGCTCTACAATCCTATACGTAATCCTGAAAAATCGTTGGAAAGAAGAAATGTCGTCTTGGGACAGATGCATAAGGAAGGGTATTTGACTCAGGAGGAATTTTCGGACTTTTCCCAGTATCCCTTGGACCTAAACCTTAATAACCAGGAAAAACGCAGTACCAACGATTCATATCTCCGTTCGGCGGTCGAAAAATGGTTGGAAAAATGGAGTGAAGAAAACAATATCGACATCTATACAGCAGGACTAAAAATATATACCACTATCGACTCCCGTATGCAGCAGTTGGCCGAAGAGGTGGTTGCCAAGCAGATGAAAGAACTGCAGCGCAGGTTGGACAACGCTTGGCGAAACGAATTGCCTTGGCGCGATAAAAGTGGCGAGGTGATTCCGAATTTTCTGGAGGACAGAGCTAAAAAGTTGCCCATCTATACCTCCCTGATGGAAAAATATCAAAATGAAGACTCTGTTTTTCATGTTTTGAGACAACCCAAAAAGATGAAGATATTTACCTGGGATGGCGAAGAAGAGGTCGACATGTCGACCATGGATTCACTGAAGCATTATATTGCCATGCTCAATACCGGCATGATGGCCTTGGATCCGTATAGTGGTGAGATAAAGGTTTGGATAGGAGGCATCAATCATCAATACTACAAGTTTGATCACGTGAATCAGGCCAAACGACAGGCAGGCTCTACGTTTAAGCCTTTTGTTTACTTAGCGGCCTTGGAGAGTGGCATGACACCCTGTGATACGTATGAGGATAAACCGGTTAAAATAGAGTTTGTCAATGACAAGGGCGAAAATGAAGTTTGGGAGCCTAAAAATGCGGATTGGACTTTTTCTTATCGCAATATGTCGCTTCGATGGGCAATGGCTCGTTCTTTAAATACAGTGACCGCACAGATAACGCGTGATATTGGTTGGGACAAAATTGTGGAAACGGCGCATCGCGTAGGAATAGATAGCCATTTGGAATCGGTTCCGTCGGTCGGTTTAGGTTCTAATGACGTGTCTGTTTTTGAGATGGTAAAGGCATACGCCACGTTTATGAATAGCGGCAAATCTGTGCAACCTGTGTTGGTATCCAGTATATACGACAGTGATGGCAAGCGAATAGCCCATTTTGAATCGGAACAGAAACAGGTAGTCGATCCGGAAAATGCCTGGCTCATGACCTATATGTTGCGTGGCACTATGGAAGAACCGGGAGGTACTTCCCAAGCCTTGTGGGAATGGAATCTGTTCGATAAAGAGAATCAAATCGGAGGTAAGACAGGAACATCTTCTGATTATGTGGACGGTTGGTATATGGGCATGACAAAAGATTTGGTCGCTGGCGTATGGGTAGGATGTGACGAGCAAAGTATCCATTTTAAAAATTCGCAAACGGGAGAAGGATCGAAAACCGCATTGCCTATTTATGGACTATTTATGGAAGAATTGTACAAACACCCGGATCTTGGGATAACAAAAGGGAAGTTCCCCGAGCCGAAAGTGGAAATAAAAAAGAAGTATAACTGTCCAAGTCCGAGAATCCGTATAGAGGCACCTGCAGATAGTACGGACATAGAGGGGAATGAGGCTATTCAGCCGGACATTGTCTTGCCTCCATTGCCGGAAGCAAGGTTAAATGATCGTTTGTAATAAAAGAAAAAAAGTGCTTATATTTAAGTTAAACTAATTTGTAATTATGAACACGTGCAAATCACCGTTCCCCGTCAAATTGGGATGGATCATAACCGTGGCCCTATTCCTGTTTTTGTTGCCAAATGTCGTTTTAGGGCAGTATTTCGGCCAAAACAAGATGCGGTATAAGAAGCTCAAGTTTGAGGTGCGCGAAACGCCGCATTTTGAAATGTACTCTTATTTGAAAAACGACAGCATGGTCAATTGGTTGGCCAAAGAGGCGGAAGTTTGGTACGAAATGCACCAACAGGTTTTTCAGGATACCTTTCTCCGAAAAAATCCTTTGATCGTTTACAACAATCATCCAGAGTTTCAGCAGACCTCTACCATATCCGGTGAAATTTCTGTCGGAACGGGCGGTGTTACAGAAGCATTCAAGCAACGTGTGGTGATGCCCGTTATGCAAATTAACCAGCAGACAAGGCATGTCTTGGGCCATGAGTTGGTGCATGCTTTTCAATACCGGATCCTTATGGAAGGTAAAGATACGACACGTTTGGAGAGTGTGGCTAACATTCCATTGTGGATGGTCGAAGGAATGGCTGAGTATTTTTCTATTGGGAAAAAAGATGCGTTTACATCAATGTGGATGCGTGATGCCTATGCCCGTCAGGATATACCATCGCTCCGGCAATTGACTGAGCAATCCTACAATTATTTCCCATATCGGTATGGACAGGCGTTTTGGGCATTTATCGGTGCAACCTATGGCGATACGGTCATCATGCCTCTATTTATGGAAACGGCGAAATATGGCTATGAATTTGCCATGCGTCGTGTTTTTGGTTACGATGCGCAGACCATGTCTACGCTATGGCGCAACAGCATGGAGTCGACCTTTAAGAATTTGAATAAGGATACCACCTCTCGTCCGATTGGACAGGCGCTTATCACTGCTAAAAACGGTGGCCGAATGAACGTCTCGCCGACGATCTCGCCAGATGGACGGCTAGTGGCCTTCATGTCGGAAAAGGATCTGTTCGGGATTGATCTGTTCTTGGCAAATGCGCAGACGGGGGAAGTGATTCGAAAATTGGGGAGCCGGATGACCAATAAGGATATTGATGAGTTTAGTTACCTTGAATCTGCGGGCGACTTCTCTCCGGATAGCAGACGATTCGCCTTTAGTGTGTTCAGTGAGGGCAAAAACAAGCTGATGACCATCGATGTGCAGAACGGTAGGACACTGTCCGTAGAAGCCATGGGCGATATTGTGGAGTTTACCAATATTACATTTGCTCCTGATGGCGAGCATGTGGCTTTCTCGGGCTTAAAAGAAGGACAGAGCGATATCTATGTCTACAATCTGAAGACGAAAGAGCTTACCCAATTGACCAATGATAAATATTCGGATTTTCAACCAAGCTTTTCGCCCGATGGTAAAAGTATCGTTTTCAGTACGGACCGGGTTTCCTATGAAAGTGGGGCGAGGTCAGTAGATATCCCGATGGGGTTAGCCATGATTGATGTAGATAGCCGCAAAATTTCTACGATCGATATTTTTCCAGGCGCGAACAACCTCAATCCGCACTTTTCCGGAGATGGCCGATCTGTTTATTTTTTGTCGAATGGCGATGGCTATCGGAACATGTTTAGGTATTCGTTAGACACTTATGCGGTAGAGCGGATGACGGATTTCTTTACAGGTATTAGTGGGATCACGGAATATTCCCCCGCAATGAGCATATCGAGCAATGACGATATCGTATATTCCTTCTTTAAGGGCAATCAATACAATATTTATAAAGCGAACGCCAATGAGTTTGAGGCGGAAGTGGTGGATGCCAGTGTTGCTGATTTTACGGCAGCCATGTTGCCTCCCCATGTCAGCCGAGGGGTTAACGTGGTGAATACCAACCTGCAGAATTTCAACCTTTATAGCAGAATTGCCGAAGGCCAGATCAATCCGGTGCCTTATCGTTCCAAATTTAAGTTGGATTATTTAGCCAATTCAGGTGTAGGAATGACGGTTGGTTCGCGGTATGGTGCGGGCATGGCAGGGGGGATATTCGGCATATTTTCAGATATCTTAGGGTATAATCAGATATATTCAACCTTAAATATCAATGGGGAGATTTACGATTTTGGGGGGCAGGTAGCCTATATTAACCAAAAGAGCCGCTGGAATTGGGGAGGGGCAGTATCGCATATCCCGTATATGTCCTCTTTTAGTTGGTATACGACAAGATCACTGACAGACAACAGTATAGTAGAGCCCGTTTTGGACACCTATCTTATTCGTACCTTCCAGCAGCAGGCAGAGGCTTTCGTGGCTTATCCGTTCAATCGCCATCATCGATTTGAAGTGGGCGGGGCATTGGCACGGTATAGCTATCGGGTAGACCGATGGTCGCAAGGCTATTATACCTACTATGTCACGAGGGACCGGATTTCCAACGAAGAGGCTGGGCAGATGCTAGGATCCAACTTCAATTCGTTCTTTATTCAACAGCTGAACGCCGGTTTTGTGGGGGATAAATCCATTTTTGGACTGACAGCGCCGTTGGAAGGATTCCGATACAGGCTTGGAGCCGAGCAATATTTAGGTGATTATAATTTTACAGCCTATAACGTGGACTTGAGGCGGTATTTCCGGTTTAAACCCGTCACGTTGGCCTTGCGAACCTATTCGTATATGCGTGTTGGAAAGGATGATAATAAACTCTATCCATTATATATCGGATATCCGTACTTGATTCGAGGTTATGAAAGTTCTTCCGGCGAAAACATTGGAGATTTGAGTATCAACGATTTAATGGGTGCGCGTACAGCGATCGGAAATGTGGAGCTTCGTTTGCCCTTTACGGGCCCCGAAAAGTTGGCTGCTATAAAATCGGACTTCTTGTTTTCTGACCTAAATCTATTCTTTGATGCCGGTTTAGCATGGAATAAGGGCAATAAGATTGTGGGAAGTCTGGATAAAAAACCGGTAGTACAGGAAGTGGATAGAGATGGAAATCTCATTGTTGATGAAAATGGCGCACCTGTCTTGGGGTATGATAAGAATTATCGTGTGCCTGTGTTTAGTGCCGGTATCTCCCTGCGTGTCAATTTATTTGGTGCGATGATTTTAGAACCTTATTATGCTGTTCCTTTTGTGCGGTCACGGACAAAATTTGGAACATTTGGATTAAACTTTACGCCGGGTTGGTAGTCCAACTTATGGATAGTGAGAAGGATGAGTGTTTAAGGGTAAGGTTGTTAAGGCCGTTGTTTGCGCACTATGCGTAAACAACGGCTTTTTTATGGGCTATACGTGGGTAAACGGGATATAAGTTTAACCAATTGGGATTTTTTAGCCGTATTAATTTCTCCCGTTGCATGCGCGTAAATTGCCGTAATTGTGTTTTTCGGCTTGCTGCTTTTTCATAAGAATCAAAACACTCTGTATACACGATACTGTTTAATTTGATGTTGTTGCTGAATAGAATGCTGGACGAATCTCTGATCTCTTGTAGTTTAACATTCAGATCGTTGCAATAACCGATCTCTAGATAGGTTCTGTTGCTGTCGGTAATGATATAGATAATATGCTGTTCCATGTGTTTTTTTAGTGTTTAAACTAATATATTTGGTTTGTTGATTCTTTTTTACTAATTTTATTGGCACAATAATACTAATTATTTTAGTTTTTAAAAATTTTTTAATAAAATTTTATGTCAAATATTGCTTTGAATCTGAAGTTCTTGAGAAAGAAAAGGGGATTAACCCAACAACAATTTGCCGATCAGTTGGAGATAAAACGGGCGTCTGTAGGGGCCTATGAAGAAGATAGGGCAGAGCCCAAATACGAGCTATTGAAAAAGATAGCTGATTTTTACGATATCACCATGGACGAATTGGTGAACGATGTTATCAATGATAAATGGAAACCTACTCCTAAGAGCAATGCTTCTAACTTGCGTATATTAAGCGTGACGGTTGATGGAGAGGACCGGGAAAATATCGAGATGGTTCCGGTAAAGGCGAGTGCAGGGTATCTGAACGGCTATGCAGATCCGGAATATGTTGCCGAGTTGCCGAAGTTTTCGTTGCCAATGTTCAAACAGGGTACTTATCGTGCTTTTGAAATAAAAGGAGATTCCATGTTGCCTATGCCTTCTGGAAGTGTTGTTATCGGCGAATATGTAGAAAACTGGCACGATATTAAACCAGGTCAGACTTATGTTGTGGTTTCCAAAGACGATGGAGTGGTTTATAAGCGTATTGCATTTAAATTTAAAGAGGACAAGGGGCTGAAACTGTTGTCAGACAATCGTGTGTATGAACCTTACTGGGTCAAAGCAGAAGATATCATTGAAATTTGGAAAGCCAAAGCCTTTATCAGCACTGAACTTCCCGAGCCAAGTCCTGAACCTACGATGGAAACCCTTACCGCCATGATGGCACAGATGCAGAAAGCGATAAACTCGGTCGCAGATAACAAGTGATTTTTACAGGTGTCTGATCAAACGCGTCAGACACCTGTAAATGTATGCTCTAATTGTGTGCATATCCTTTCGATCTGTTTCATGTGCCTAATCATGTGATTGATATAAAATTGGAAAGCATCACCCAGTTTAAGCTTAATGAGTTTTGAAATAGAAGTACTGATCTTTATTTCATTTAGGCTAACGGTTCTCGCTTGTTCTAATAAATCTAATAGCTGGATTTGCTGATTGATAAACCTGTCAATGACGGTATCTTTGTCGAGTTTGGCATTTAGCGGGTTTTTGTCTTTGAACGTTTTCATCTTGTTTAGCTTCGCTTTGGGTAACATGCTTTGGGCAAAGTAATTTCCCAAAAATCCACTTTTGAACGTTTGATCGTTCGTGCTCTTGGAATTTTTTATTTTATGTTCAATTAGCGGCAAATAATAGTCGCCGTATAGATTCAGATGTTCCAGGCATTCTAAGATATTCCAAGACATCGGATCCTCTTTCCACGTAAATGCATGCAGATCGTGTTTTTTTATCCCTTCGATCTGATCTAGGATTTGCCTTGCTTCTTCCTTGAGCGATTGTATTAACTTTTCAGATTGCATATAAATAATGATTTATACAAAGGTCAGCAATAGGCGGTTGATAATTCTTGATTGAAATCAATACTTTTTTAGCCGTGATAACGTTTCGGCGCTCATTCTCAAATAATTGGCGATATGCCTGTGTGGAATCTCCTGAAAAAGTTGCGGACTTCTTTTCAGCACTCTTAGATACCTTTCTTTGGGGGAATTTGTTAGAATGTCGATTTCACGTTCCATTTGTTGTAAAATAAGGTTTTCCAAAACAGGAATCCATAATGATTTATTGGCTTCGCTTTTTAAGAAAAGCTCAAGGTGTTGTTTGGTGATTACTTTAACGATGGTTTTTTTAATAGCCTGTATGAAAAAGTTAGTCGGTTTGCCGGTTAGAAAAGAATCTAATGAGACAATTAAATTTCCCTTATATCCAAACCGAACGATTTGTTCAACGTCGTTGTCCACAACAAAGATACGGACACTGCCACTTTCAATGTAATATATGTTGATGTCGATATTTCCTTTGTTGTTTAAAAAGGCATTTCTGTCGAGGATGACGGTTTTTTCCGATAGTTCAACAAGTTCTTTCATGTTTTAAATTGGAGACGTTGATCTTCTGTGATTTATTTTGCCATGTGGACCCGTTCATCTTTTTTGAACGCTTCTTTTCCCCATTGAGCAATGGATTGCAGCACAGGAATAAGGCTTTTGCCAAATTCCGTTAGCTCGTAATCTACTTTTAAAGGTGGCTTGTTGGTATGGACCGTACGGGAAATCAACCCATCGGCCTCCAGCTCTTTCAGTTGTAGGCTCAATGTCCGCTCTGTAACCATGGGAAGTTCTTTTCTCAATTCGTTATATCGTTTTTTTTCGATAAGATGAATCAGGATGACTGCCTTCCATTTGCCGCCTATGTACTTCATAGTCAGGCTTGTGCTGCATGGGTATTGTTTATTGTCTATCAAATACATCTGTTACTATCCAATTTGACCGTTATTGCAAAGATAAGTTACTATACTTATTTTTGCAACTGTAAAAAGTATAGTATAAAAAATTAAATTTTAGCAAGAATGAATTTTATAGAGCTGGCAAAAAACAGATATACGACAAAAAGGTATAACCCAAAAGAAAAAATTGCCGACGAGGATATCCTGAAATTACAAGAAATCCTCCGGTTGAGTCCTTCGTCGATCAACAGCCAACCCTGGAAGTTTACATTTATTGCAGACGAGGCCACAAAAAGAGAATTGGCCCGTGTATCTTATCATAACGAAGAAAAAATCAACGAATGCAGCCATATCATTGTATTCAGTGCTATTGACGATGTCGACAAATTTGAACAAGAGCTTTTGGCCAACTTGCCGGAAGGCTCGATTAATTACTATCATCGGCATGTGAAACCTTTTGGGGAAACGGCTATAAAAGCTTGGTTTCGTCATCAAGTGTATCTTTCGTTGGGCTTTTTTCTGGGCGCTTGTGCGAGTATGGGTATTGATTCTACACCTATGGAAGGTATTCAAGCAACAATATACGATGACTTTTTAGGACAAGAGGGATACAAGACTTTGTTTGCCGTTGCCATCGGATATCGAAATCCTGAGGACACTAATCAGCCTTCGATACGACCCAAATCACGTTTAGGCTTGGCAAATGTGATTAAGGTCGTATAAACTAATGACGGGAAAAAGTTTTTTATTGCGTACCTTAGATTCCAATTATTTTCTGTTTTGGAATGCAAGGCAATCAACACCATAAGTCATTAGATGAAGTACACGAGAGTGTAGAAATACACAAGGGTAAATCCAAAATCAGACACGTACTGAGTTTTTTTGGTCCCGCTTATCTCATCAGTGTGGGCTACATGGATCCAGGGAATTGGGCAACAGATTTGGCAGGAGGGAGTCAATTTGGCTATACGTTGCTTTGGGTGTTGCTCATGAGTAATATGATGGCCTTATTGCTTCAGAGCCTGTGTTCGAGGTTAGGGATTGTAAGAGGGAAAGACTTGGCCCAATGCAATCGGGAGATCTATCCAAAACGGATGAACTTTGCCCTATATGTATTAGCAGAACTAGCCATTGCAGCCTGTGATTTGGCCGAAGTATTGGGTATGGCCATCGGGTTAAACCTATTGTTCGGAATCGATATCATCTGGGGCGTTCTAATCAGCTTTGTAGATACGTTTTTGCTCCTGTACTTGCAACGTCTCGGTATGCGTAAGCTGGAATTGTTCATTGTAGGGTCTGTATCTTTAATAGGTATGTGTTTTCTGGTCGAAATGTTTTTTGCCAAACCGGATTTGGTGGAAATTGCCCATGGATTCATTCCTTCACTTCCTAATCATGCAGCATTGTACATTGCCATCGGTATCATAGGCGCAACAGTGATGCCACATAATCTTTATCTTCATTCGGCATTAGTACAGACACGAAAGATTGAAAGGGACGCACATTCAATCAAAAAAGCCCTTAAATATAACTTTTTTGATAGCGCAATAGCATTGAACCTCGCTTTTTTGGTTAATGCCGCAATTTTGATTTTAGCGGCTTCTGCGTTCCATACCCGTGGCATGCACGATGTGGCCGAATTGCAGGATGCCTACCGTTTGCTGGGGACGACATTGGGATCGGAATGGGCACCTAAGCTTTTTGCCATCGCCTTGATTTTAGCAGGTCAGAGCTCTACCGTGACCGGTACGCTTGCGGGACAAATCGTGATGGAAGGGTATTTACGATTGCGTATTAGCCCTTTGTTGCGCCGTTTGCTGACCCGTTCTCTTGCTATTACTCCAGCCATTATTGTCATTTTGATGTTCGGTGAACAAGAAGTGGGGCAGATGCTTATCTTTTCGCAGGTGTTGCTCAGCATGCAACTGGCATTTGCAGTGATTCCCTTGATTTATTTTGTGAGCGACAAGGAGAAAATGGGGCAATTTGCCATAGGCTTCACGACCAAGTTGGCCAGCTGGGCAATTGCGATTATCATTGCCGTTTTGAATTTTCAATTGGTATATGAGGAGGCTACGGGATGGCTACGGCATACCGACAATCTATTTTTAGAATTTTTAATTGTAGCCGGCGCATTGGGATTGCTGGTGCTGTTGATCATGACCGTGGTGTACCCTTGGGTGTTGAAACGAAGGGCTGTGCGGTTGGATGTGCACACCGCTTTTGAAGAGATGCGGTTTGAGCGTGCAGGTTCATTTAGAACCATCATGTTGGCACTTGATTTTTCAAAATCTGACGAGAAAGTCATTAGCCAAGCCTTTCAATATGACAAAGAAGCCGTTCGTTTTGTCTTGGTTCATATCGTAGAGAGCGCCAGTGTAAAATATACTGGCGGACAAAGCGATGATTTTGAAACTCGGGAAGATTTCGCCCGGCTGAAAAAATATGCTGATTTTCTGGAAGAAAAAGGTTGTCGTGTTGTTTTTGAGTTGGGGTATAACAACCGTATCAGAGCCATCAAGACACTTTGTGAAAAGCATTATGCTGATTTGCTGATCGTGGGAAGCCACGGACATACCGTAGTGAAGGATATTGTTTTTGGTGAAACGGTAAATAAATTAAGGCATGCGGTTAAAATTCCGGTTTTGATTGCACAATAAAAGTAAGTAGTCCAGCTGCGGTTTCGATTATGGAAATGTATTATTGGAGAAAAAAGTATTGCCTGCTTTCTGCCTGAAACATCGATTTTCTTTGAACAGAAAGAGATCTGGAGCCGCCCTGTTCGTTAAATTACAGTAAAATTACAATTATTTCGTGTTTGTTTTATGCTGAATTCATTTGCTTTTTATACTTTTGAACGTTTTTAGAAAAAAGTCAAAAAGTTGGAGAATGGATAGCAAAAAAGAACAGATTATTCAAATAGCGTTAAAGCGATTTTCACATTATGGTTTCAATAAAACCACAATGAGCGAAATTGCCTTGGATTTGAATATCACAAAGGCTAACCTCTATTATTATTATCCTGATAAGAATGCATTGATAAAAGATGTTTTGGTGCATGTGTCTAACTGCATTGGCAGCCAACAACTGGATATTGTCAAACTTTATGACTACAACCTGCTGGAAATCATAGATCAGCTTCTCGAATTAAGGGCACATTATTTGCGAGAATATTACGTTTTGCATATCTCTGAAAGTTTGGAGTGGATTAAAGGTGAAGGTATCAGAGACGTTTTGGAAAATATGCATTTTAAAGATGTCGACATGATGAAATATCTTTTTGATTTGGCGGTCAAATCAGGAGAGATTATGTTGGAAGATATAGAAAAGGCTTCAACAATTTTTTTGGAAATCATCAGGGGGTTGGGGTTGATCCGGAGTGTGACAGATGTACTGACTGGTATGCCGACGCCCGATAAGGTTGATGACATCTTGTGCAGCCAAAAAGAGGCTGTTAAATTTATTTTTGCCAATAAATTGAATAATTAATTAATAATATAGCATCTGCACATAATAGAAAAGAAAACAAACTATTCAAATGAAAATCAAATATTTTAGTGTTTTAGCTGCCGGACTCTTATTTCAGATAAGTCAGGTCCATGCCCAAGACATGCTGACGCTCAAGGAGGCGATTCGGTATGCGTTGGAGAATAAAGCGGAAGCGCAGAAATCGAAATTAGAGGTGGCTAATGCCCAAAACAAAATCGATGAAGCCCGATCGAATGCATTGCCACAGATTAATTTCAGTGGAGGTGCGACCTATAACGTAAAAGTACAAAAATCGGCATTGGATATCGGTGCATTCGGTGGCATGATGGGCGGAGGTGGCTCATCAGAGTCAACGTTGGATGGTAATCTCTCGGGCGTCATTACCGATGCTAACGGAAATACGATCGGCAATGTTGCCGGAACGGTTACGGGCGACGTAACGCCTAAACCAGTTACGCCAGCACCAAATGAACCTTCATCAGACGGTGGATTGGTGTTAGTGGGGTTTGGAACGCCTTGGAGTTCGACAAACGCCCTTTCTCTTAGCCAGCAGATTTTTAACCAAACGGTGTTTACAGGACTCAAGGCTGCAAAAACCACCCAAGAGTTCTATAAATTGAATAACGAACTTACTGAAGAACAACTGATTGAAAAGGTTGCCAATGCCTATTACGAAGTGTTTCAAACACAGCAAAACTTAGCAACTATACAGACTAATTTGGACAACACCATAAAAACTAGGGATATCATTAAGGGACTGTATGAAGCTGGTCTGCAACGTAAAATTGATCTCGATCGTTTAAATGTTGCGGTCAATAATATTGAATCGCAAAAACAACAGTTGGTAAATGCTTTGGCCTTGCAGGAGAATGCTTTAAAATTTGTAATCGGGATGGATATTTCTAAAGATATTGATCTCCCCAAGGAAGAGTTTGATGTTGATTTGAGCAAAATGTACGAAGCGACAGATTTAGAGAACAGGTCAGAAATTAAACTTCTGAATAAACAATCAGAACTGTTGGAGCTTAATAAGCAGGCCATTAAGTCTCAATACTATCCAACCGTATCATTGAATGCAAACTATGGGTTTTTGGGCTTTTCAAATGATTTTTTCCTGTTCAAACCGAAATCGTCTGTTTGGGCTGATTTTTCCACAGTTGGCGTGACTATCAATGTTCCGATTTTCAATGGCCATGCTACTCGAAGTAGGGTGAGACAGGCACAAAACGAGATTGATATGTTGAAAATTGACATTATGGACGCCAAATTGGGATTACATTTAGCCAACGAGAATGCGAAAGCACAGGTTAAAAATAATCTCTTGGTCATCAAGACAAACGAAGAAAACATACAGTTAGCGAAAGAGGTTTTGGACAATACGCAAAATAACTACCGGAATGGATTGGCAACATTAACAGATTTATTAGATGCAGAAAAGGCGTATGCCGATGCTCAAAACAACTATACGACATCTTTGCTGAATTATAAGGTCGCAGAGATACAACTGATAAAAGCAAACGGAAATTTAAAATCATTGATAAATTAATAACGACTGATATATGTGATATTCATGTTTTCGAAGAAACAGATAAGCATGAATAATATCTTATATAGCCCTAACAACAAATTATATATATATGAAACGTGGAATAATAACGGTGGTTATCGTTGCTGCAGCATTAGCAGGAATCATGTATCTTTTAAATAAGAATAAGGCAAAGAACGAAGCAGATACAGCTGCTGTTGCCGTTCAGAATGCATCGGTTGCCGTTCGTGCTGACACAGCCGATTTCAAAGAAGTCAATGCCCAATACATTACAAACGGTGTATTTGCTCCTAAGCAAGAGGTGATGCTTTCCGCTGAAGCTTCTGGTAAAGTGATTCGTGTATTGGTACAGGAGGGAGCACATGTGCGGGCAGGACAGACTTTAGCGGTCATCAACGGTGACAAACAAAATGTAGCTGTTTCCAATGCCCAAGCAGTTTATAATAATGCCGAGGCAGAACTAGCCCGCTTTGAAAGTGCCTATGCGACCGGTGGAGTTACGAAGCAACAATTGGACCAGGTGAAATTGCAATTGGAAAATGCAAAAAATAACTTGAAATCTGCTCAAATTTCAGCTTCTGATGTCAACATTACGGCTTCTTTTGCAGGTATCGTTAATACACGGAATATTGAGCCGGGTTCCTATGTGTCGCCGGGACAACAGCTCTTCGAAATAGTGAACGTGTCCACTTTGAAGTTGAAAGTGAATGTGGATGAGAAGAACATTGGACAAGTGAAGCTTGGACAAAGTGTCAAAGTGGAATCGACTGTTTTGCCAGATAAAACCTTTGAAGGCGTGGTCACTTTTGTGGCTCCTAAGGCCGATGGCAGTTTGAACTTCCCTGTAGAGTTGGAAATCAAGAACAATGCAAACAATGATTTGAAAGCTGGGATGTACGGAACAGCCTATTTTGGTGACGAACAGATCAGCAACGTGTTGGTAGTTCCGCGAAATGCCTTTGTAGGTAGTGTAAGCTCTAATCAGATTTTTGCCATCGAAGGAGGCAAAGCTGTCTTAAAACATGTTGTTTCAGGCAGAGCTTTTGGTGATTTGATTGAGATCATTTCCGGTTTGGAAAAAGGCACCGTGGTCGTAACTTCCGGTCAAATCAATTTGTTGGACGGAACGCCGGTAGAAATCATTAAATAAACATAAAACAGCAACTTTAATGCGTGACGAGGCTGAAAACTGTCTGTAGCCGGGACGCCATTAAAAAAAATTGTTCTAATGAAAATTTCTGAAATATCCATAAAAAGACCAAGTATAATTATTGTACTGTTTATTATACTTACACTTGGTGGTATATTCTCCTATTCCCAGATGGGGTACGAGCTTGTACCCAAATTTGAAGTGAATGTAATTACCGTACAGACGATTTATCCGGGGGCAGCGCCATCCGAGGTAGAGACATCTGTGACCAAAGTAATAGAGGATGCGGTAGCCTCCTTGGAAAACGTAAAAAAAATTGAGTCGAAATCCATGGAATCCGTTTCGGTAGTCATGATTCAGCTCAATACTGGGGCAGACGTTAACTTCTTGCTCACAGACGCCCAACGGAAGATCAATGCCGTGGTCAATGAACTCCCTGATGATGTAGAAACACCTGCCTTGTCGAAGTTTTCCTTGGATGATGTGCCGATTATAAATCTTTCGGTTACATCGAATTTGTCAGAAAGAGATTTGTATGATTTGCTAGATCAGAAAATCCAGCCTGTATTTTCGCGTCTTGATGGTGTAGCAAAGGTTGATATGGTTGGCGGTGAAGAACGCGAGATTCAGGTGAGTGTGAATCCAGACAAGTTGCAAGGTTACGGCCTTTCCATTTCACAGATTCAGCAGACCATTGCAGCATCCAATCTGGATTTCCCTACGGGAAACGTACGTACGCGGGATAACCAAACAACCCTCCGTCTTTCGGGTAAATTTAACTCTTTAGATGAATTGCGGAATCTGCCGATTACCACACCGACAGGTGTCATGGTTCGCTTAAGCGACGTGGCCGACGTACAGGACGGTATTAAGGATATCGAAAAGATATCGCGTATCGACCGTAAGAATACCATATTGATGCAGGTGTTCAAGCAATCGGATGCCAATGCGGTAGCGGTGTCAGAATTGGTTAAAGGCATGATCGATGTCGTGCAAAAAGATTATGAAGGTCAGGGGGTGCAGATCGTGATTGCGAACGATACTACCGATTATACACTCCGGGCAGCCAATAACGTTATCTTTGACTTGATGTTGGCGATTGTGCTGGTAGCCTTTATCATGTTGTTCTTCCTACATAGCGTGCGTGACGCCTTTATTGCTGTCGTCGCGATTCCATTGTCGTTGATTGCAACGTTCATCGCCCTGTATGCCTTGGGGTATACGCTTAACCTTATGTCATTGCTCGGACTTTCGCTCGTTGTGGGTATCTTGGTGGATGACGCCATCGTGGTTATCGAGAATATTCACCGGCATATGGAAATGGGCAAGAATAAGGTACGTGCATCCTACGATGGAGCAAAGGAGATTGGTTTTACCGTATCGGCGATTACTCTGGTAATTGTGGTGGTGTTCCTGCCCATAGCGATGTCGTCGGGCTTCGTGTCAGATATCCTGCGCCAGTTCTGTGTAACCGTAATGGTTTCTACGTTGTTGTCTTTCTTAGTTTCCTTTACCGTAGTGCCTTGGTTGTACTCCCGAATGGGTAAACTTTCGCATATCAACAAACACTCTTTCTTTGGACGGATCTTACTTGGTTTCGAAGCAGGACTAACCCGATTGACACACTGGATATCCGGCATCTTGAAATGGTCGTTAAGTAGCCGTTGGCATAAAGTGATCACTTTGTTAATATCCTTGGTGCTGTTTATCGCATCGTTTATGCTGGTTGGAAAAGGGTATATCGGTAGCGACTTTTTCCCGGGCAACGATAAGGGCGAGTTTTACCTGCAAATCGAGATGAATAAAGATGCTTCTTTGGAGCAGACGAATTTCATGACCCAGAAAGCAGAAAACTATTTAGCGCAAAAACCAGAGATCGTTCGTACGATCACCACCGTAGGTCAGGCCTCCGATGGTATGATCAACGTTTCAGGTACCAAATACAAATCGGAGATACACATTATCCTGGAGCATGGACATAACAAAACGATGTCTACCAAAGTGTATTCGGCTAATTTGAAACGCGAGATGGAGAAGGTACTGGTTGGAGCCAAAATCAAAACGGTCAATATGGGATTGATGGGAGCGGAGCAGGCTCCGTTGATGATGACCGTTATTGGTTCTTCGCAAGAGGATGCTTTGGAGACTGCACGTAAATTTGCGGATATCCTACGGGGCATATCGGGGGCATCAGAAATCAAGCTTACCTCGGAAGACGGAAACCCGGAAATCAGTGTGAAAGTGGACCGCGACAAGATGAATTCTCTGGGATTGAACGTAGCAACTGTGGGTATGACGATGCAGACTGCATTTGCCGGTAACACAGATACGAAGTTCCGCGCTGGCGATACCGAATATGATATCAATATCCGCTATGACGAATTTGGTAGAGGAAAGATCGAGGATGTGAGGAATCTGAAATTTATCAACCAGCAGGGACAATCTATTAGCTTGGAGCAATTTGCCGATGTGTCCTTTACTTCGGGACCAACCCTGTTGGAACGTCGTGACAAATCACCTTCGGTGTCGGTACAGGCCCAAGTGGTCGGTAGGCCGACAGGTACTGTTGCTACCGAGTGGGAAAACGTGATCAAAGATCAGATCGAAAACAAAACATTGGTGCTGAAACCGGGCGTTTCCTACAAATGGGGCGGTAACATGGAGAATCAGCAAGAAGGTTTCGGTACACTTGGCGTGGCCTTGATTGCTTCCATCTTATTGGTGTACCTAGTGATGGTTGCTTTGTATGACAACTTCGTTACCCCGTTTGTGGTACTGTTCTCCATTCCATTGTCTTTCATCGGAGCGTTGTTGTTCTTGGCTTTGGCAAACCAGACCCTGAATATCTTTACCATTTTGGGTATTATCATGTTGATTGGGTTGGTTGCCAAGAATGCCATCTTGTTGGTAGACTTTGCCAACCATAAGAAAGATGCGGGAGCCAGTACGTATGATGCGCTAATCGCAGCTAACCATGCACGTTTCCGGCCGATCTTGATGACCACGATCGCTATGGTCATCGGTATGACACCTATCGCTTTGGCAACGGGCGACGGTGCCGACATGAACCGTGGTTTGGCAATTGTCATCATTGGGGGGCTATTGTCGTCTTTGTTCCTGACATTGGTTGTGGTGCCAGTCGTTTATTCGATATTTGACGGCTTGTCACGTCGATTTGGGAAGAAAAAGAAGGTCAACTACGCGGAACTGATGGAGGCTGACTATGTGCAAAATGAAGACTATGTTGACGAATTAGACGTCCAACACTAACTGTAAAACATCAATAACAGGAGATGCCGGTATTCGAAGAGGATACCGGCATTTTTTGTGCAAGGCATATTTTTAAGATATCTTAAAAAAAGGGAATCAAAATCACTGTATCTTTGTTTTGTCATAAATATACATACATGATGAAGAAGAATTTGATTTGGATATTATTGCTGACGGCAGGTTTACTGCCCACGGATAAGCTATCTGCTCAAGGGATCGTTGATCCGCAACTCCAAGAAGTTATCCGAACAGCTTTTCAGGCCAATAAAGATTTGAAGGTGAAATCATTGGAAGTAGATAAGGCCGTTCTGGAAGCAGACGGCGTGAGGTCAAAGAAATTACCCCAGGTGTCTGCGAACGGTCTTTATGGCTATTCGCATAGCCACGGTAACCTGGATTTGCCTACGCAACAACTACCCATATTGAATGTTGGCTTATTCGAAGGAGATACAGACTTCCGCATGAGTTCGCAGATAGCCTATGCAGGTGTGTCGGTCAGGCAAGTGATTTTCTCTGGCTTGCAGATTCCTAATGGACAGAAAGCCCTACAGGAAAAATCAAAGGCACAGCAATACATGATGGAAGCCAGCAAAGAGAATATGGCTAAAGAAATTTTGGCCAGCTTCGATCAGCTTATGCTGTTGGATGAAGTGGATAAGCTGATTACAGACTCGGAAAAACGGTTGAGGAAAGAGCAGGAAAAGGTGAACAAGGCTATCGCTAATGGCCTTGCCATCCCATATGACCGCGATAAATTGAAGTTAGCCTTGCTCGAGTTGGAAGAAAAGAAGGTGGAACTCGCCGGAAGTCGGGAATTGCTGGCGAAGAAAATACAGCAGGAAACGGGATTGTCCATGGAGGAAGTGATGAATATTTCCTATGTGCTTTCGCCCATTTATATGTCTGATCTACCCAATGATGTGGACAAGCGTTCGGAACTAAAAGCTTTGGAAGCATCGGCAAAAGCCTACGATTATTTGTATAAAAAAGAAAAAGGCGCGGCATTGCCTTTGGTTTTTGCATTTGGATCAGCAAATTACGCACAGGTCTTTGATTCCAGTCTTTCCATCAAGGACAAGCCCGTAGTGGGCGACATTAACCTGCATACCAATCATTTGAGGCTTAGTCCAAGCCTAATGGTAGGTGTAGGTGTGAAGTGGGACATTTTTGCCGGAGGCGAACGCCGGAACAAAGTAAGGCAAGTGCAGCTGGATCAGGAGATCAACGAAACAAAAAGGGTTGATACGCAGGAAAAACTGTCCTTGCTTCTCGACAAGAACAGAGTCTCCTATACCAATGGCAATCAAAAATTGAAGGTAGGCGAGCAACAGGTTAAAGTGGCAGAAAACAATCTGTTAATGGCCTCTAAACAATACCAGGCTGAACTGATCGACGTAACGGAACTGTTGGCCACCGAAAACGATTGGTACAAAGTAAACCTGAGCTATTATAGCAACATTTTGCAACAGCGCCTAGCCGCGATTGAATTGTTGCATACATCTGGAAAACTATTAGAAACCCTATTATAACATGAAGAAATTATATTTTATACCGGTAGTAGTGCTCACCGTGCTTTCTTGTACAAATGCAAAGCAAGATAAGCCCATAGAAGGCAAAGTGGAACGCGAACAAATAACCGTGGTCACAAAAGTACCCGGAAAGATTGAGAAATTTTTAGTCTCGGAAGGCGATTTTGTTCGTGCAGGCGACACATTGGCCATCTTGGATATCCCCGAAGTAGATGCAAAGGCTGAACAGGCAATGGGTGCTTTGCAAGCAGCCGATGCGCAGTATAACATGGCCGTCAAGGGTGCCACCGACGGACAGTTGACACAGTTGCAGGCCAAGGCAGATGGATTGGGCGAACAGTATAACTTTGCAAAGAAATCCATCGAACGACTAGACAATCTCCTGAAAGACAGCTTGGTCTCCCAACAGAAATACGATGAGACCTATGCAAAATACCAAGGGGCCAAAAATCAATACTTGGCCGCACAGGCCGAACTTGCGGAGGCTAGGAGAGGTGCCCGTTCTGAACAGCAAGCCATGGCACTTGGACAAAAAGAGCGGGCAAAAGGTGCTGTTGCGGAAGTTAAGGTTGCTGCACAGGAAAAATACCTCCTCGCACCACAAGATATGCAGATAGAAACTATCAATGTTAAGGTGGGCGAGCTGGCTATGGCCGGCTATCCCATCGTCAATGGAACGATTCACCATTCCACCTACTTCCGTTTTACCATACCGGAAAATCAAGTCGGGAAGATAAAGAAAGGCAGTACCGTCAATTTGGTAGCGCCATATCTGGATAATAAAATGCTTCAGGGAAAAGTAGTGGCCATCAAGGCCCTCAACTCTTACGCCAACATAGCTTCGGCTTATCCTGACTTTGACAGTCAAATGGCGCTCTTTGAGGTAAAAGTGGTTCCGGAAGACCAAAACAATGCCAGCGATTTGTTGACGAAAACGCTGGTTGTACTGCATGTTGAATAAGAAAAGGTATAATATCGTGAAAAAGTTTCTTGCATTAATACAACGGGAATTTGCCCTCTTTTATAACAATAAAGTATTGTTGATGCTCTTTGTGGGGGCTCCCATTCTATATGGTGTGCTGATTGGCCACGTTTACCAAAAAGGGAAGGTGGTGGAAATGCCAATTATCGTTGTCGACGAAGATAACGGACCGTTGAGCGGTAGCTTTATCGATATGCTAGAAGACAACGAAAGTATTGCCGTGGCTAAGGTCTTGCCTTCTTTGTTTGATTCAAAGGAAATCGCCCTAAAACATGATGCAACGACTATTGTGCATATTCCAAAAGGTTTTTCTTCCGACGTACAGCAAAACCGGCTACCTGAAGTAACCATTTTTGTCGATGGTTCCAACACCTTGACATCCAATACCGCATTGATGGCAGTAAACGTATGTGCCATGACCATGAAGGCGGGTGTGCAGATCCAGTCGCAAATGAAAAAGGGCGTGCCCGAATATGTTGCTACGCAACAGTACGAACCGTTTAAGACGACCATTATCAAGCAAAACATCCGAAGTGGCAATTACCTGTACTTTATGTTGCCGGGCGTATTGATAACAGTATTGCAACAGGTATTGCTGTTGGGTTTGGCTTTGTCCTTTTCTTCTGAATTTGAGAACAACACCTTCAAGGAGCTTGCTCAAAAGATGCCCAATGCCTTAGGATTAATCTTGGTAAAGATCGTGCCTTATATGTTGATGTCTGTGGGTATCCTTGTCCTCTATTGGGGGTTTGGTAAATATTATCAGATGCCATTGCAGGCCAATTTTTGGTGGTTTGCACTCTCTTCTCTCGTCTTTATCCTGGCCGTCTGCCTTATCGGCATTTTGGTGAGTGTGGTATTGCCTTCTCAGCTCAAGGCTACCGAAGTACTGATGGTTATTGCCACGCCTGCTTTTATCATCAGCGGTTTTACCTGGCCTTCTAGCCTTATGCCTATTTGGGTGCAATGGCTGGCCAACGTCATTCCTTCTACCCATTATCTGAAGATCTTTCGGTTGATGTTTATACAGCACGGGGAGAATTACCATATCTACACAGCAGTCCTTTTTCTAGCGGCGATTTCCGTGGTTTGTCTTGTGGTTGCCTGGGCGGTTCTTTCGCGCAAAATCAAGAAAGCAAGAGAGGTGTAATTGCGGACATCTGTGTGGGGTTCATTATCGCACAGACTACACCGATTTTCACAGAGATAAGGTATATATACAACAACATTCTGTGTTTATCTGTATCTATGCTATCTGTGAGCTATTTTATGCGCGTATATTATCTCACAGGCCACGTCGTACGATCTACCTACTGGTCGTCAAAGAATTGTTATAGTTGAAATACACCTGCAAGATGTCGTTTCCGACTTGTTGTGTCGTCGTGGGGAGCTGGCCAAGCTTTGGTGTGGGCAGTCCTGTTCCCCATTGTTCGGGAGAAATGAAAATGCGGGCCTCATCCCACAGACCAACATCGATGAACGCTTGCAAGGTTTGGCTGCCGCCCTCCACAATAAGTGACTGTACATCCAGCAGGTAGAGCTGATAGAGGATATTTTGTGGCAAATAAAGATCAAAGTTTTCCAGTTCGATAAATTTTCGATTGTGTTGCCAATCCGTCTTGACCGCATTGAAAACAATGGTTTCGGCTTCACTATTGAATATATTCATATGCTCCCCGACCTTCAGATCCCGGTCTATAAGCACGCGTTTCGGATGCTTGCCTTTCCATAATCGGGTTGTTAGCGTAGGATTGTCGAGCAAAGCTGTCCGGGTGCCGACCAATATGGCATCTTCTTCCGAGCGCCATTTATGTACCAGCTGTTTACTTGCTTTGTTGCTAATCCATTGCTGTTTATCTTCCGTAGGGGCAAAAAAACCATCAACGGTTTGAGCCCATTTTAAAATGACGTATGGACGTTGTGCCTTTATTCTGGTGAAAAATCTACGGTTTGCGAATTGGCAGGCGGTTTCCAGAATCCCAACGATGGTATCTATTCCCGCTTCCTTCAATTTTCGAACACCTTCGCCATTGACTTTGGCAAAAGGATCAAGACAGCCAATAAAGACTTTTGCAAAACCATAAGCTATCAACATATCGGCACAGGGTGGCGTTTTACCAAAATGAGCGCAGGGCTCCAAGCTCACATACATCGTTGATAATGGAAATAGCTTTTTGGCCTCCTGTTCGCCCAGAAGTCGAATAGCGTCGTTCACAGCGTTTACTTCCGCATGTGGACCGCCATATGGAGAGGTGTATCCTTCGCCCACGATGCGGTTCTCATGGACAATGATAGCGCCCACCATCGGATTGGGACTGACCGATCCAGCACCCAGTAACGCCAAATCTAAACAACGTTGCATATATATATCATGAGACTTCATCTTGCAAACATAGTATTTCGTAAAAGAATATCAAAAGTGCGATGGGCTTTTGTAAGTTTGTGCCATGAAATATTATCGTGAGATAGCTAATCTATACCAAGAACGTTTGCAGCATCTTTATCCCGAGGGGGAGATCAAGCAACTGTTTCTGATGGTGTATGCACACCTGACGGATAAGAAGGCTATTTATTTCAACTTGGACAGCGTGTCAGAAGTAGATGCCGAACTGGCGGACAGTTTTATCGCGATTTTGGAAGACCTGATGACGGCAAGGCCAATCCAGCATATTTTGGGAGTAGCGGATTTTTATGGCATGCGATTACAGGTCAATGAACACACGCTTATTCCACGTCCGGAAACCGAAGAATTGGTGGATTACATTGTCAAAAAACATCAAAATCAAAAGACTATAACGCTTTTGGATGTTGGAACAGGTTCCGGTTGTATTGCTATAGCGCTAAAGAAACATCTACCGCAAGCGGACGTCTTTGCTATGGATATTTCTAGGGAAGCTCTTGAAATCGCTAAGGAAAATGCTAAAGCCCAACAGCTGCATATCCATTTTATTCATGCTGATATACTGGAATGGGATGCATTTATGCAACCGGAGCAACAGTTTGATGTTATCGTTAGCAATCCGCCTTATATCACACCAAAAGAACAGGCTACGATGCATCAAAATGTACTGTTCTTCGAACCGCACCAAGCGCTGTTTGTTGAGGAACATACACCTTTATTATTTTATGACAACATCAGCGAAATGGGAAAAAAACATTTGAAACCTAATGGTATGCTCTATTTTGAAATCAATCAATATCTAGCAAAAGAAACAGCCGGTCTTATTGAAAAAAAAGGATATCATACTGTAAAAGTACTCCAAGACATCAACTATGTCGATCGCATGTTGTCGGCCAAGTGGTATACATGACGTTTTTTTTAAACTGATAAACAAGGAATTAAATGAAAGGGCTGAAAATAAAATAAAATCTATTTTGCATATATAGACTAATTATCTACCTTTGCAACACTTTAAACAACGGAAGGGTATCTTTCTCACTGTTTAAAAGATTCCGTAGCTCAGCTGGTAGAGCAATACACTTTTAATGTATGGGTCCTGGGTTCGAATCCCAGCGGGATCACTTGTAGGGACAAATCTGAAAACAACAGGTTTGTCCCTTTTTTGTTTGCCTATAATTTACTGGTTTTCTAATAGATATGTCTTGATACTGAATTTATCTTCGGGGTTCGATGTTGTGTTCCGTAAAATGACAGAAATTTAGGGAACATCGAACCCGCTTTTACTTATTTTGATTTAATATCATTGTTTTTCAGTGGTTTATATGATTTTATTAAAAAATAGGTATGCTATTCGTTTCATTTTCACGGGCAAAGGTAAATCAGTGTTTTTACGCTTTACAAGGTCAAGCCTGTGGTTTGCTAAAAAATCTCCATCCGCTTTTGGCGGATCGTATTTTTCAGTCAAAACCTTGTTTCAGCTAAACACTGACCTTTTTAGCCCATGAAACGAAACATAGCATATTCCGACCTTTGAACGAATAAATGGTAGTGATAGAGAAACAAAACAGCACCTCCTCTCATTACCGAATAAATAAAAAGAAGTTGTCAGACTGATATATTGAAAGTCGTCATGGACTCCTGAAACCTTGCTCTCTATCTATCAAGGCAGTCGTATGGCTTGAACGCAAGCAAGCTCGGCTGATGGCCATCTTAAAAACTCAGAAACTTTCTGTTTACCTAAACAGAGTAAGTTATGTTTTGAGGCACTCGAAACCCGTTTCGTGCCTCAAAACCACTTGCCCTTGCAGGGAGCTTTAAAACACCATCCGAAGTCGGGGTTTTGTTGGATATTAAAATGGATTTTATCATGAATGGAAAAGAGAAAAAGAAACAGAACAAAGGTGGGCGCAAGCCTAAAGCAAACCCAAGCATCCACCGTTATGTATTTCGTCTTACGGACGAAGAAAATGCTAAATTCCTTACGTTGTTCGAGCAATCGGGAATGAAAGTAATGGCACATTTTATTACAGCCTGCATCTTTCAGAAGCCAGTCAAGACCGTAAAAATTGACATGGATGCAGTCGATTTTCATACCAGGCTGACCAATTTTTACAGCCAGTTCAGAGCGGTTGGAGTGAATTACAACCAAATGGTGAAGATACTTTACCGCAATTTCTCGGAGAAAAAGGCATCGGCTTACCTCTTTAAACTGGAAAAGCAGACGGCAGAAATGGCAGACTTATGCCGGAAAGTGATTGAGCTAACACAGGAATTTGAAAAAGAACACCTGCAAAAACACAGATAAGATGATAGCAAAGATTGGCAAGGGTGAGAATTTGTACGGTGCAATTTCATACAACCAAAAGAAAATTGATAGTGAAAACGGGCAGGTTTTGTTACTAAATAGAATACCCGAAACGTTGGATAATACCTATTCGACCGCTTACCTGCACCAGTGTTTTGAGCCGTATCTGTCCGCAAATATCAGAACGGAAAAACCAGTGCGCCACATATCGCTGAACCCCGATCCTGCGGATAGGGTCAGCGATGGGCAGTTCGTGAAAATGGCGCAGGAGTATATGGAGCGCATGGGGTATGGCAACCAACCTTATATCGTTTTTAAGCATACCGATATTGAACGTACCCATATCCATATCGTAACGGTCTGTGTGGGTTTGGACGGCAAGAAGCTACCGGACAGTTACGACCATCCACGTTCGATGGCAATCTGTCGGGATTTGGAACAAACGTACAATCTTATACCTGCAACGGAAAAACAGCGCACCGGAAATGAGCAGGTATTCCGTCCGGTGGATTACAGAGCCGGAGACGTTAAGAGCCAAATCGCATCGGTGGTACGACACCTGCCGAAGTATTACGGGTACGCAAGCCTCGGCACATACAATGCCTTGCTTTCGCTTTTCAATATCACCGCCGAGGAAGTCAAAGGAGAATTGCAAGGACAGCCCAAAAATGGGCTTGTCTATTTTGCATTGAACGAACAGGGAAAAAAAGCGAGCAATCCTTTTAAGGCATCCCTTTTCGGCAAGCAGGCAGGACTGGACGAACTGCAAAACCAATTCACAAAGGCTAAGGAGAAAATGAAAGCCGACCCCACAAGAGCCGTACTTAAAAGCACCATTGAAGTGGCGATGCACACCGCCACTAATGAAGCCGATTTTAAAAAGCAACTGTTGGAGCAGGGCATCAATGCCGTGGTACGGCGCAACGATGAGGGGCGTATCTACGGTATGACCTTTATCGACCACGAAAGCCGTACCGTATGGAACGGCTCAGCTTTGGGCAAAAACCTATCGGCTAATGTCTTTAATGATTGGTGGAACGAGCAAGCGGTCGGGCAACGCCAAGAAACAGAAAAAACATCCGCACGAAATCAGTCATCGACCACAGGCAACACCGTAGAGAAAGAGGAAGCCCATACACTTTTTAACTTCCTAAATAAAGAACAGCAGACCGATGATTTGTTGATAGACGGATTGGGTGGGCTACTGCCGGAGGCACAGGGCGAAGACTACGAGGAACAGGAATTTGCCAACCGTATGAAGAAAAAGAAGAAACGCAAAAGGCATGGAAGACAACAATAGCTTTTTTGACCATCAAAGACCAGGATTAACATCTTGGTCTTTGTGGTTTTTAAAGTTACTGTCAAACTAAGCCACCAAAAGCCATCCGACACCCCTTTGGATAGACGGTTTTAAATAGCCTCTAAATTTCCTGCATCACTAAAGTTTTTCGTTATGCAGGGAGAAGACGATTTGAGAGGATTAGCCAAAATCATGGCTTTTATGCGTGCCGTAAGTATTCTTTTGGTACTGATGCACTTTTATTGGTTCTGTTACGGGTTCTTTGCCGAACGTGGGTGGACACTGGAAATTATCGGTAAGATACTGACCAATTTCAACCGTACTGCAGAGCTGTTTGCCCACACCCTTTACACCAAGATTTTTGCCTTGCTGTTGTTGGCGTTAAGTTGTCTCGGCACTAAGGGCGTAAAGAATGAAAAGATAACATGGGCTAAGATTTACACCGCCTTAGTTATCGGCTTTGTGCTGTTCTTTCTGAACACGCCATTGCTAAAGCTGTCGGCAGGGGTTGCCACATCGCTTTACATCCTTACAACAAGTTTGGGATATATAGCCTTGCTCATGGCCGGGGTATGGATGAGCCGACTACTCCGCAATAATCTGATGGACGATGTTTCAATAATGAAAACGAGAGTTTCCAACAGGAAACCCGTCTGATAGAAAATGAATATTCGGTAAATCTTCCAACAAAGTTTTATTACAAAGGCAAGTGGAACAATGGATGGGTTAATATCGTCAACCCTTTCCGGGCTTCGATTGTACTTGGTACTCCCGGCTCCGGAAAATCCTACGCCATTGTAAACAACTACATCAAGCAACATATCGAAAAGGGGTTTGCGATGTATATCTACGATTTCAAGTTTGACGACCTTTCCACGATTGCCTATAACCATTTGCTGAAACATTCCGATAAGTACAAGGTAAAGCCCAAGTTTTATGTTATCAACTTTGACGACCCACGCCGTAGCCACCGATGCAATCCGCTAAGCCCTGCCTTTATGACGGATATATCCGATGCTTACGAAGCCTCTTATACCATCATGCTTAACCTTAACAGGTCGTGGATTTTGAAGCAAGGGGATTTTTTCGTGGAAAGCCCAATTATATTGCTTGCTTCAATCATTTGGTTTCTGAAAATCTATGAAGACGGAAAGTACTGCACGTTCCCACACGCTATTGAATTGCTGAATAAAAAATATGCAGACGTTTTTACGATACTTACCTCATATCCCGAACTGGAAAACTATCTTTCGGCTTTCATGGATGCGTGGCAGGGCGGAGCGCAAGACCAGTTACAGGGGCAGATAGCATCGGCAAAAATACCATTGTCACGGATGATTTCGCCACAGCTTTATTGGGTGATGACGGGGGATGATTTTTCACTGGACATCAACAACCCCCAAGAGCCGAAAATCCTGTGCGTGGGCAATAATCCCGACCGCCAAAATATCTATTCGTCCGCTTTGGGATTGTACAATTCGAGGATTGTAAAACTCATCAATAAGAAAGATAAGTTGAAGGGTTCCGTTATTATAGACGAGTTGCCAACGATATATTTTCGAGGTTTGGACAACCTTATCGCAACGGCACGTAGCAATAAGGTGGCCGTGTGCTTAGGATTTCAAGACTATTCACAATTGATAAGGGATTACGGCGATAAGGAAAGCAAGGTCATCCAAAATACCGTGGGTAATATTTTTTCCGGTCAGGTAGTGGGCGAAACAGCTAAGAATCTAAGTGAACGCTTTGGAAAAGTGTTGCAGAAAAGGCAAAGCATGACTATCAACCGTAATGACAAATCTACTTCTATATCCACCCAATTGGACAGCCTTATTCCGGCTTCCAAAATATCTACGTTGACACAGGGAATGTTCGTGGGGTCTGTTTCAGATAATTTTGATGAGCGTATCGAGCAGAAAATATTTCATGCTGAAATCGTGGTGGATAACGAAAAGGTTTCTGCCGAAACCAAAGCCTATAAGAAGATACCGCAGATATTATCCTTTGCCGATGAAAACGGCAACGACAATATGAAACAGGTCATTGAAGCCAATTACAGGCAGGTCAAAGCGGACGTTGTTCATATTGTGGAAAGCGAAATGGAGCGGATTAAGAACGACCCCGATTTACAGCATTTGATACAGTAGGGGTAAATTACAGTTTGATAAATCGGACATTATATAATTATGTCCGGTTTATTATTTGTCTTTAACCTATAAAATATCTAACAAATCATTTTTAGAAAGACTATTAAAAAAGGAATTGTCCGTTGTGATTAAATCTTGTGCCAGTTTACTTTTTTTCTTTTGCATATTCATAATCTTTTCTTCGACTGTATTCTTGCATATTAAGCGTACTGCAACTACATTTTTGGTTTGGCCAATTCTATAACTTCTATCAATAGCTTGGTTTTCTGATGCTGGATTCCACCATGGGTCAACGAGATAGACATAATCTGCCTCGGTTAAGTTGAGACCCACGCCTCCTGCTTTCAGACTGATAAGGAAGACACGTACATTTTCATTAGTTTGGAAGTTTTGAACCTTAGCCCCTCTGTCCTTTGTCTGACCTGTCAAATATTCAAAAGGAATATTTCGTGCAATAAGTTCAGCTTTAATTAGGTCAAGCATCCCGACAAATTGAGAGAATACCAGTATTTTATGTTCCTTGGATTTATTTTCAATCTGTTCTGTCAATACTTCAATTTTTACCGCATTATCTCCCGAATGTCCCTCCTTTAGTAATACAGGCGAATTACATATCTGTCTCAATTTAGTAAGACCCGTCAGAACGTGCATACTGTTCTTATGGATCTCTTCATCGTTCGTTGCTGATATAAATTCACGTAATTCACGCTCATAGGTATCATATACCTTGCGTTGTTCAATATTCATATCGCAGTAAATAACCATTTCTGTTTTTTCGGGAAGTTCTTTGGCTACTTGCTTTTTTGTTCTTCGGAGTATAAAAGGTTTAATTTTCCGTTGCAGTTCCAAAGCCCTCTTGCTGTATTCAAATTTGTCAATCGGCACGGCATAAATATCTTTAAAATGTTGCTTGCTTCCCAATAACCCAGGGCAGGCAAATGAAAGTTGTCCGTATAAATCAAAGGTGTTATTTTCTATCGGAGTACCCGTCAGTACAATTTTATTTCGGGACTGTAATAATCTTGCCGACTTGTAGCGCTCCGAATTGGGATTTTTGATAGCTTGCGATTCGTCTAAAAAAACATAATTAAATCTCATGGTTTTCAGAAAGCGAATGTCAGAAAGCAACATTCCATAACTTGTCAATATGACCTCATATTCGTGCATATTTTCTATACTTTTTTCTCTTTCAGCTCCATAATGGAGCAACACGCTTATAGATGGAGCAAACTTTGCTATTTCTTCCTGCCAGTTAAACAATAGAGAGGTTGGAACAACAACAAGATTAGATGTATGACCGTATTTTTGTCGTTGCGAAAGGATAAATGCAATGATTTGAAGCGTTTTTCCAAGCCCCATGTCATCCGCAAGACACCCGCCAAAATTGAAACCGTCAAGAAAGTTAAGCCAATTAAGTCCCTCTCTTTGATAATCTCTTAATACTGCTTTTAAATCGGGAGATACGGCAATGTCTGGCATTTTACTAACTTTAATAAATTTCTCATTATAGCTATCAATCTCATGCCGTACCTCTGCACTCAAGACTTCTTTTTCAAACAAATCTGATATTTCGGAAAAATTGATTTTAGGAATGGCGAGTATATCTTCATCAATTTCACCAACCTGAAAATATCGTGAGATTTTTTCTATCCACTCATCGGGTAAAATACCCTGTGTTCCATCATCCAATCTGACAAACTTACTTTTATTGCGGATAGCACGATGTACCTGCTTCAATGTTGCCTTTTTTCGTCCGAACCGAACTTTTAATTTAGCATTGAACCAGTCAATACCACTGTTTACTTCGATACTTATTTTTGCTCTGTGCGGATTGAGTTTGTTATCTTTTATTTCATTAAACCCAAGAATGGTTATACCATCACTACGCCATATTTCAAAGGCATTTAGAAACCATTTGTCATCTAAGAACTTGTCTTTATGCAAATAGAAATATTCGTGTCCTTCAATCTGTTCTTTAAAATCGTCGTGTTGTTCCAATACCATTGAGGTAAGCCGTATTTCGGCTTCGTTATCACGTTCAATTTTAAATTGGTTTCCATTTTGGTCTGTATCAAAAACCTGCTTTCGGGAATAAACGGGAATTTCAATGTCTCCATACTTCATTATCGGCGTAATAGATATAAAATTTCCTTCCTGATGCAGATAAATAATGCGTTCTGTCTTGTATTCTTTCTCCGCCAATTGTGCAGGAGTTGCTGGACGTATATAACTGTAATTTATATGAACAAGCTGTTCTAATGGTGCAAGTATGGATTGTAGAAATTCATTATATTTTGTGCCATGTATCAATAGAACTTCATTTTTTTCCTTAAAGAATTTAATGATCCGTAACATGTCGGGATTGTCTATCAAGTGGAATGCTTGATGATGATAAACAAAATATTCATTTCTGATAACAACATTCTTAAACGAAAGCCTAATATCATTAAAAACCAGTTCTCCAGTTATTTCAAAGAAAGGTTCCTTTTTAAAAACGGTAAGCTGTACCTCCGCTTTCAAAATTTCTAAACCAACAGGAAGCAACGATTTAGCAGAAATTGTTTCTGAAACATTTCTATCATGGTAATACACCTCCAACTCTAACGGATTTTTTACAATCAGCTTTAATGCTTCGAGGTCTGTGTCTATGCTATCTTCGTTGTATTTATTCTGAAAGCTAACAATAGCTGTATAGAATTTGATTTCTAATGGATTCTCAGCTTTCCAGATAAGTTGCATTGGTTCAATATTGTTGACTGGATTTTTTATTTTACCTGATTGCGTAATATCTGCCTCCATCAACAGAAAGCTTAGCTGATTGTAGTAACGATGTCTACCAATGACCAATATTTGCCTTTTATCCGTGTCTTTTACGGCAAGTTTTTTAACAACCGATTTCCGCTGGGGAACGAGACTGTTTTTTAGTACCTGCTCATCAAATTGAAGTAGCTCTTTTACTTTTGGTTCAATATGTAACCTACTATCCGAATAACTCAAATGAAAGTAAGCATCTAAATTCGGTTCGCTTTCCAATCCATACCCCTTAGCAGATTGTAATAGAACTTTATGCCTAAAGGGATTATCAAAGAAAATACGAAAATTTCTTTGTTCAATCACACAATGTATAACTTCTGCCTGATGCTCACATAATTTTGGTGTATTATTGCCACAAGAACACGATGATATAAGTGAGTTTCCCAATTGGCTCACGGCGACTTTTGGAAACCCAACTACAGAAGCTGTTTTGGTAAACACTCCAGCATTGAGTTCGAGAGAGATTGGAAAGATACTTCCAAAATCTTTCTTGTCCATAAAATTTGCGTTTTGGGTATGCTTTAACAGATCGTACACCGAAAGTATACTGATATTTGTATCGGATAATATATACTCTTTTGGTAACGCCATAAGTAACTTACAAATATTGATATAGAATAATTGAACAAAGTTCCTAAAAAAAAATAGAGAGAGAAGTAAAGAAATAGGGGGATTAATAGGACAAATCACGGAATACTTCTTTACCATAGCCCTTACAGGGCTATGGTAAAGAAGCTACACTGACCAGATATTCGGTGATAAGAAATTGAGATTTCTCTGCGAATTGCTGAAATTCTTCTATAAAAGCTTTTATTTTGCCATCCTTTTCTACTGTTTGGTACATAGATTCGAGGCTGACAATATCTATAATTTCGATATAATCATAAGGAGATTCTAAGGTTTCATTTCCCAAGACACCAATAGTGCGTAACACTTTAAAACTTTTGTGAGAAGATAGCGTAATGTTATATTTCGCCACTTTTTCTTCAAACGCTTCAAACGCTGAACGATCTATATCTTTTTTAAGTTTGACAAAAACCAAAATAACTTTTTCCATAATTAATTAGACTTTAAAAAATGCTCCACCATCAATAATAATTTCAGTACCAGTTTGAGATTCCGAACCAGAAGACGCAAGGTATAATACTGCATTTGCAATTTCTTCCGGTTTTATAAGCCTTCCCATCGGTATCTGTGCAATCAAATTATTTTTCATTTCTTGAAATTTTTCACCTTCCAATCCTAATTTCTGTAATAATGTGGAGTCTGTTGTCCCAGGACTAACTACGTTTACACGAATACCACGATTTACCCATTCATTGCTAAGTGATATAGCGAGACTTCTAAGTGAAGCTTTTGATGCAGAATAAATACTGGAGCCCCAATGAGCTTTGTGCATTCCTGCAGATGCAGTTAAAACGACTGAAGCATTCTCCGAAAATAGTTTTGAAAGGTTTTGTAATGTAAAAAATGCACCCTTAAAATTGATATTCATTACTTCATTAAAAAAACTTTCTGAAATTGTCTCCAATGGTGCGAATCTGGCAACTCCGGCATTGAGAAAAGCAATGTCAAGTTTAGAGAAAGTATCTTTTACAAATATTCCCAATTGCTCAATATCCTTCATTTTTGCTGTGTCGTAAATGAAGAAATGTTTGTTTTTATCATCATAGTCAGCGAGTTCCTTTCGGGCTTTCGCAGTTTCCTGCCCCGCAATGATAACATTTGCTCCGTTTTGTAAAAAAAGCTTTGCTGTTGCTAACCCTATACCGCTTGTTCCTCCGGTAATTAGGGCTGTTTTGTTTTCTAAATGCATAATCATTAAGTTCTAATTTCATTCCAAAACTATAATAGATTGATATTTTCATCACTATGGGTTCCTTGTATGAAACCGGTTTCCGATAGGATACCTTTTCTATTTTTAATATTTTTACAGTGACATTTCGATTTATATATTAAATTAATGCAATGGAAAAAGATACTACGATAGCCGAGGAAGTTTTATGCAAATCAAGGATATTAGCTATAAAAGATACTTCTGATATTTTATGTGGCAAATGGAAGATATTTATTCTTGGAACATTGTTGGTGACAGGGAAAATGAGATTTATGGAACTTTTACATACTATTGATGGTATTGGAAAAAAAATGTTATCAAAAGAATTACATGACTTAGAGCTAAATGGACTAATACATAGGACTGAAATAAAAACAAAACCTATTACAGTAGAATATCAGCTTTCCAAGCAGGGTAAGACTTTAAGTAAACTGATTGAAGAAATGATAACATGGGGAAGCCAATATAGAAAGGACTTATTAAACCTACACGAAAAGAAAATGAATACTGAAATATGAAGCAGGCAATTCATACCATCGAGAGAAACACAAATGCTTATGCAGGCATTGAAATTTCCAAATTGGACACATCAAAGGAAGAAGCATTTTCTGTTCATAGAGAAGATTATTTTTCGCTTATATATTTGCTAAAGGGTTCGGGAACAGTTGTTATTGAATCAGAAAAAATTGCTATAACTTCTCCCTCAATAATAATCGTAAGCCCCTTGCAGACACATTATGTGGAGGAAATAAGTTATTGTAAAGGTTATAACATTGATATTGAAAATTTTCTTATACCAAATGTTATCATATGTAAGTTGCAATCATTAAATCCTACCCAGCAAGTTATTACATTAGATTATAAACAAATAGATAAGCTCTTTCGTATAGCTGATTTGCTTTTTGAGCAATTTAAAAACAAGGGAAAAGCTTACACTAAAGAGATTATTGTCCACTTGAGTACAGCTTTGCTATTCCAGTCCATTGCTAATCTACCTGTACAACATATTGGAAAGAATGATAATGTTAAAACACAGGGGAAAATCATATCCGATTCTTTTAAAGTACTTTTAAGCAAAACACTTAAAGTCCAGTCTCCTGCGTTCTATGCCAAGAAACTTCATATATCTGTATCACATCTCAATGACATGGTTAAAAGCTATACAGGGAAGACGTCTTCATTTTGGATTCATTATTTTATTATAATTGAAGCAAAACGTTTATTATATCACACAAATTTGACTATCAAGGAAATATCTTTTGAGCTTGGATTCAACGAAGCATCTTATTTTACTCGCTTATTTAAAAACACCACTGGAGTTTCACCCATGAATTTTCGCAATCAATTCTGCGATATGTCCTAATCTTCCCTTCCTTTGTATTCTGTTTATCTAAGCCTTTAAATTGAAATTTGCAGTATCAATTTAAAATATTAGAAAAAATGGAACAATTACAGATGCAAGCAACAGAAATAATAAAAAATGTTGCACGGGAATTACAAGAGAAGTATGTCCCTAAAGAGCAAGGTGTTTCAAAGGAACGGATGTTCGAATTGTTTGAAATAGCCAATTCATTCGCCGAGCATGCAATTAGGACTGCCTTAAATAAAATTGTTCCCGATATTGCATGGGCTGATGCGGAATTTAACATTGTGGCCCAACAAAAAGGAATGGATAAGGATTATTGGGTATGTGATGCATTGGACGGTGCTGTACATTTCCTACAGGGATGCTTCCCATGGGTAATTTCTTTAGTATTAATGAGAAATAATCAGCCTGAATTTTCCATACTCTACTATCCCGAAAAAGACGAGCTGTTTACCGCTAAAAGAGGGGGTGGAGCGTTCCTCAATGGAGTTAAGATTGAAGTAAATAGCCGTAAGACTTTGGATTCAGCGTTTGTAAGCACTTTTCATAGATATGGAGATGACGGAGAAAAAGAACTATTGGAAAAAACACTTTTAAGTATGAAAAGAGTAATACCCAAAACTTTTGCATTAAGAATTTTAGGGCCTGCCTCATTGCAAATGGCATATATAGCATGTGGAAGATTGGAAGCGTTTTGGGAATTTGGAAATGATATATACGATTGGTTGGCAGGAAGCCTGCTCGTAGAGGAAGCGGGTGGCGTAGTGACAGATACCGTAGGTAATGCTTTTGGTATTAAATCTAATTTAGGTATTCTATCAACGAACAACACAATTATTCGTGATGAACTTATTCGTATTTTTTAACATCCGGAGTAATGCAGATTAAAACAGTTGAAATATTTAAAACTAACGTTCGGAATGAAAACGACACTAATAAAGCGATAGCTTTTCTTTTATCCTTATATCAAAACTATAAAATCAACTTTGATCTTGAAGATGAAGAAAAAATTTTGAGAGTCGAAGCCAATCAACCTGAAATAGAAACGAATAAAATTATCCATTGTATGGTTGGCTTGGGCTACAGTTGTGAGAGAATCTATCATACTACCCAAATATTGGACAACTGCATAAATGTTTAAATTAGCAGTTGAAAATGAAAAAAGAACGCAGGAAATTCAGTGCAAGCTTTAAGGCGAAGGTAGCCATAGAAGCTATCAAGGAGCA
>Ga0222429_100189_pt1 | contig 90217 bp, 91 predicted proteins | sample 1B50Ametagenome_FD_182475 | JGI IMG/M metagenome (GOLD analysis project Ga0222429, IMG submission 182475) | Enriched microbial communities from leaf-cutter ant dump, University of Wisconsin, Madison, United States - 1B50A (version 2) | ecosystem: Environmental > Terrestrial > Nest > Insects nest...
CCACAGAGAAGCACAAGATTCTGCCCACCATCCTGAGCCGTTGCCAGATTTTTGACTTTAACCGTATACAGATCAAAGATATGGCCCGGCACCTGGCTAAAATAGCCAACAGCGAGCAGGTGGCTTTTGAAGAAGAGGCCCTGGAGCTGATTGCACTTAAAGCCGACGGCGGGCTGCGCGACGCCCTCTCCATGTTTGACCTGAACGTGACCTTTGCCAAAGACCGTACCCTGAGGTATAAGGATGTGCTGGAGAACCTGCACGTGCTGGATTACGACTATTACCTGAAAATGACCGACAGCCTCTACGGAGGTGATATCACGCAGGTGATCCTGCTGCTGAACGAGATCATTACGAAAGGCTTTGACCTGCACCAGTTTGTATCGGGCCTGAATGAGCATTTCCGGAATATCCTGGTATGTAAAAACCCGGAGACGGTGCATATCCTGGAGCTGTCTGACAGCATTAAGGCGCGTTTCCTGGAGCAGGCTAAAGGCATTTCCACTTCCTTCCTGTTATCAGCGCTCAGTGTGGGCTCCCAGCTGGATATTAATTTTAAATCCGCTAAAAACCAAAGGCTTCACGTGGAGATAGGCCTGCTGAAGCTGTCGCAGATTACAGCGGTTCTGAACCTGGCAGATTTGCCTGAGGCTGAAAAAAAAACGCCTGACCTGACGGTTAAGACCCCGGAGATGACGCCTACAGTTACCGCAGCTGAGCCGGTAATCCCTGTTACTCCGCAGCCATTGCCGGTAAAAATAGCCGGGCTGAAGTCGCTGAAGAGCCTGCGGAAAGAAGAAGAAACCCCTCAGTCGGCTCCGGCGCAGGTAACAGAGCAGGTACAGGAGCCCGGCAAAGCAGACTTTACCGAAGGGCATGCCATAGGCGTGCTGAGTGAGTTTTTTAAGACCCGTACTTCCCCTAATGAAAAGCTGCTCTTTGAGAGCGGTTATGATATCACGGGCACGCATATCCGCTTCAAGCTGCCCAATACCTTCCTCCTGAGCCTGTTTGATACCCTCAAATCCGACCTGCTGGAGTACATGAAAAGGAAGCTGCGCAATTCCGATATCACGGCTGATGCCGTGGTTACCGCAGCCGAGTCTGTGGCCAAACCCCGTACCGAGCAGCAGAAGTTTGAAGCCATGGCCGAAAAGAATCCCGTGCTCTGGGATTTGAAAAAAGCCCTGGACCTGGACCTTATTTTTTAAGGATATATTCTTCGTAAAGCATCTGGCTAACCTCCTGCAGCAGCTTATTATGGGCATCGCCGGAGCAGGCTTTACAGCCGTTAGTGATGGCCACTATACCGTATTTTTTACCGGGATGAAAAAACATGCTGCTGTACAGTCCGTAGGCAGAACCCGTATGGCCGGTGAGCTCCACCCCGGGAATCAGCCTGGTGGTTTTCAGTAAAGCCAGTCCGTATCCGTTTCTTACCGGGGTTTGCATCAGCTTCGAGCTCTTTTTGGAGATAATACGTTTTTTTCCGGCTTTCCCGTAATTCATGTGCATGGTCATGTACCGGGCCAGGTCAGGCGCTGAGATTTTCATGCCGCCGGTAGGAGAGAAGACCGGCGTGCTGTAGCCGGGTACATACCGGCTGATTTCTTCCGTACGCGGGTGATAAGCCGCCGGAGATTCTTTGTAGGCGCCGTCTTCCCAGGTGTAAAGTTTCACAAAGCGGGTGCTGTCTAACGCGCCCACCCGGTAACCGCCGTAAAGTCCGAGGGGGGCCAGGATATGATTGTAAACATATTCGTCAAAACGCTCCCCTGAAACCTTTTCCACTACCGCTCCCAGCATGTTAAAATTCAGGTTACAGTATTGGTACCCCTGCCCCGGTGCATAATCGTTATAGCTCCCGGCCCATTCCGGGTTTTCTGCGGGGTTGATCACTTTCAATTCAAAATACCCCTGGGAATCGTTCAGAGAGGATGTATGTGACAGCATCATGCGAAGCGTAACCGGGATACCCGGGAACTTCGGATGCCGCACCGCAAAACCCGTATATTGACTGATATCGTTATCAAGAGACAGCTTCCCGGCCTCCTGCAGCTGAAGCAGAGCGGTGGCTGTAAAAGATTTGGAGATAGAGGCTATGCGGAAGAGGTCATGGGGCAGGAGCGGCTGGCCGGTTTCCAGGTCTTTCACCCCCAGTGCTGCTTCATAGACCGGTTTACTTTTTTTTACCACAGCTACAGATAAGCCTGTGGCATCATAGCGGGTCATAATCTCCTGTAAACGTACCTGAACAGGCGTTTGGGCTGAAAGAGAGGAGGAGTAAACCAAAAGAAGAAACAGAATTCTTTTCATAATCAGGGTAGAAACAAAAGCTAATTTATGAGTAAAAAGGTAATATTTAAGGGCTTGATTTTTGTTTAGAATAATTATAAATAATATATTTGTCCAAAATAATTTACAAACTCATGAAATTACTGAAAACTGTCTCTCTCATTTTTTTAATAACCGGTGTTCTGGCATTCCGTATTCCGCTGAATGATGTGGGGTATTTTGAAGCAGAAGGGAAAAAATATACTACTAAATTTGTAAGGGTATTGTATGCCGGGGAAGGCTCTGAAGAAGAAGGAAAAGGAGATTCTGTTCAGCAGCTCATTTTTGACAGCAAAGATCCTCAGGGCAAGCCTGTAAAAGTATATCGCTTCCAGATTGTAGCAAAAAACACAGGGTATGATGAGCTTCAGACCACCCAGGATAAAGATTACAAGCTGAAATCAGTAGAAAACGGGGTAAAGCTGCATATTGAAGTACCTGTAGAAAACGGCCGGTTGCAGCTGGATAAGGCCTATGTGGGTAACCTGGCCTATAATTTCGGTACCCGTGAAACCCGTCATATACTTACCGCTGAAAATGTATCTGATATTGATCTGGATCTTCAGAGGCTTGAGCTTCCGGTATTTGGAAAAGATCATAAGCCCGGCGACAAAGGCATCATCTATAACGCAGGCTATATTCAGCTGAAACTTAGTTCCAAAGCCAGGCATATATCCTCTGATGCTGTCAGCGATTTCAATGCGGTAATTGACGGGCCTGTTTCTATCACGCATGTACGGGGTCAGGAAAGAGCTGACAGGGCCGTTATGATTGATGAAGGAATTGTGAAGAAGAATATATAAGCATACCCGTATAATTGGAGAGCAGCATACCGGTTTTCCTGTAAAAGGGATATGAATTTTGTATGGAATACAGGTTTTTGTCTCTGCAAATCACTAACTTTGCAGAAAAAAAATTATGGCTTTACGAGTGGCAATCGGCAGTGACCATGCCGGCTTTCAATATAAAAAGAAAATACTGACCTGGCTGCAGGAGCAGAATTTTGTAACGGCTGATTTCGGCACGTATAGTGAAGAGTCGATGGACTACCCGGATGCCGTGCACCCGCTGGCCACGGCCCTGGAAAACGGGGAGTATGATTTCGGGATACTGCTGTGTGGCAGTGCTAACGGCGTGTGTATGACGGCCAATAAGCACCAGGGTGTACGCGCCGGCCTGGCCTGGAACCTGGAGGTGGTAAAGCTGATCCGCCAGCATAATGACGCCAACATCCTCTGCCTCCCAGCCCGGTTTATTTCGGAGTTTCAGGCAGTAGACTATACACGTGAGTTTTTGAATACGGAGTTTGAAGGCGGGCGTCATGCTACCCGTGTAGGCAAGATGGGCTGCCCGGTTTGTTAAAAAACATTAAAATTTAAGCTAATTTTAATACCGGGATGCAACCATTTGATAAAAAATTGCGTCTAATATAAAAAAGACAGAAAAAATTGTCTTTATTTTGTATAAAAAAAGAAGAAATTATAAGATAAAATTTACAATCCGTTGAGGTGGGCCACTAAAATATCAGCTATGTTGCTAGTGACAATGATCACTTCAGGGATGCTTTTTGCCCAAACCGCCCCGGAATCCCGTCTGAATGTGGGAAAAGATGCCAAAAAGAGCATTATTCCTACTTCCAGTACTTCTATCTTCGGGAAGATGCCCGAAAAGCTGAATTTTACTTCCAAAACCGAATTTACCCAGTTTTACCGTAATCTGCTCTTAAAAGGTTCTCCTGAGAGTAAGACAGAAACAGCCGGTGCACGTACGTCGGATGTGGTGACCGATAAAATCAGGTTTGGTAATATTTACCCTAACCCTGCCGTTAACTTTGTGGAAATTCCTTACGACGTGCTGGAAAACTTTAAAGATGCCCGCGTTACCGTAATGAATATGATAGGGGCCCCGCTTCTGGAGTACCCCGTATCTGCCTCAGGAAATAAGATCAAAGCCAATACCTCCAGCCTGGAATCCGGGATTTATATGGTACAGTTTGTAGTAGACGGGAAAAAAGTAGGTACCAAAAAACTGCTTGTGGAACGCAACTGATAATTTTCTTGAAAGCCCTTCGTTTAATACCCAATACAATTCTTACCTTTGTCGGATGAATTTCAGGTTATATCCTCTACTCGTTTTAAGTATTTTTATTTTTTCCTGCTCCCGGGAGTTTACCAGGGTTCAGAAAAAAGGTACCACGGAAGAAAAATACGCCGCCGCCATGAAGTATTACAAAAAGGCGGATTATTACAAGGCCAGCGTTTTGTTTGAAGAGATCAGTCCTTTACTCCGGGGCGACAGTACGGCAGAGAAAACCCAGTTTTACAATGCCTATTCCAATTACTACCTGGGCAATTACCAGATGAGCAGCTACCTGTTCAACTCGTTTTACGCCACCTATAATAACAGTCCTTTTGCCGAGGAAGCCTACTATATGTATGCCCACTCCATGTACCGCGATACCCCGCCGTATAACCTGGACCAGACCAATACGCTGACGGCCATTGATGCGCTACAGACGTTTATTAACTCATATCCCGACAGCAAATATGCCGAAAACTGCTCACGGAACCTTCAGGACCTCAGAGAGCGGCTGGAACGGAAGGCGTATGAAAAGGCTAAGTTGTATTACAAAACGCGTGACCCGTCGTGGGGCGGGCTGAGTAATTACCTGGCTTCGGTGGTGACCATTGAGAATTTCAAGAAAGATTTTCCGGATTCAAAATACAATGAGGAGCTGAGCGCCATGCAGATCACGGCGCAGTATGAGCTGGCCGACCTGAGCCTTTTCAACAAGCAGAAGGAGCGGTATAACGAGACGCTGGATTTCTACAATAAGTTTGTAGATAAGTACCCGAACAGCAAATACATTAAAGACCTGGAAAAATACTACGACCGCTCAATGAAAGGACTGGAGAAAGTGGCAGATATTGAGAAGAAAATTGAAGAGTTGAAGAAGCAGGCGGAAGCAGAAGAAGAGGTGAAGTAGTTTTGTAAATACAAAATTGCATCTTCCCGGTTTTCTCCTTACCTTTGCACCCTGGTTTATAAAATTGATTAAAAAATGGCAATAAATCCTTCTATCGTAACCCGTGATACGGATGTTCTGGCTTCTAAAACCACTAACATCTATGAATCGGTATATGTGGTTTCCAAAAGAGCCCAGCAGATCGCGATCAAATCCAAAGAGGAGCTTTCGCACAAGCTGAGCGAATTTGCTTCCAGCGTGGATAACCTGGAAGAAATCTTTGAAAACCGCGAGCAGATCGAGATTTCAAAATACTATGAGCGTCAGCCTAAGCCTACCAGCGTGGCATTGGAGGAGTTCCTGACAGACCAGGTGGTGGTGAAGTACAGAGACGCGGAATAAGAGATTAAGTTAAAAGTGAAAAGCTAAAAACTAAAAATTATGGAAGTAATGTTCCTTAATTTTTAGTTTTTAGCTTTTAGTTTTTAACTTAAAACATCCGATAGTTCACTCAGAATAAGCGAAGTAGCCCCCCACACCCAGGAGTCCTGGATTTCAAAGCCGGGTACAGACACCTGCTGGTTGCCGATCCGGATTTCCCGGTTCACAATATCTCCTCCACGTATAATGTCTTCTATATCGGTATGATAGATGCGCTCCACTTCGCGGGCGTCGGGATAAAACTCCGGTTTATAGTCTACATAACCGATCACCGGGTGCACGATATAATTACTTACGGAGATATACACATCGGTCAGTTCTCCCAGCACATTTACATCGATGGCTTTTATGCCTATTTCTTCCTGGGCTTCGCGAAGGGCGGTGCGTACCAGGTTCTCATCTGAAGGTTCGGCTTTCCCGCCGGGAAGGGCCATTTGTCCGCCGTGTTTCCCGTCATAGGGCGGGCGCAGGATCAGCGGGAAATAGGTTTGTGACATCCAGGGATAAAGCAGAATCAGAACGGCACTGTGCCTCACGTTATCGGGTACCGCAAGATTATTCATACGCCCCCGGTGCATGTATTTCCGATGGGAGACGATCCCCGGGAGGGGCTCCTTTAATCTTTTTCCAAGGGTATCGATGGTCAGGTCAAACTGCATTTGTAAGGGGGAAAGACTATCCCCGTTCAAATTAGAGCAAAAAAATCACTTGTCCAAGTATTTTTCAGCGAAAGCATTCACGCAGCGTTCGCCGTCTACCGCGGCTGAAACGATGCCACCGGCAAAGCCTGCCCCTTCACCACAGGGGTAAAATCGTTCTGTATCAATATGTTCCAGGGTTTCGTCGTGCCGCGGTATGCGGACAGGGGAGGAAGTGCGGCTTTCGATACCGATCATCTGGCCGGCATCGTAATTTCGCATTTTCTTGTTGAACTCACGCAGTCCCTGCTGCAGGGCACCGGCTATTCCTTCCGGCAGGATCTCATGGAAGTTAAGGGCGGTGAGGCCGGGCTGGTAAGAAGTTTCGGCCAGGTCTGTACTGAGCTTACCTTTGTAGAAGTCGCGGATACGCTGGGCCGGTGCTACCTGGGTGATGCCGTCTTTTATGCCCAGTTTTTCACACACCAGGCGGTGAGCCTTTTGCTCCACACTTTTCTGAAGCTCCAGGGCGGCGGTGTTGCCATAGGATTCAAACGCCTTCCAGTCGGGCGGGTTAATGGCCACCACCACGCCTGAATTGGCAAAGAAAGAATCTCTCCGGGAGGGCGACATGCCGTTTACCACCAGCTCATTCTGGGCTGTAGAGGCCGGCACGATAAAACCGCCCGGGCACATGCAGAAGCTGAATACACCCCTTTCTATGCCGCCGAATTGGGTTTGGGCCACCAGGGAGTAGGCAGCAGCGGGCAGCAGCCCGCGTTCAGGGGCATGATACTGGCAGGTGTCTACAAAGCGCTGTTCGTGCTCTACGCGTACACCCAGGGCAAAAGGCTTGTTTTCCAGGCTCAGGTTTTTACGACTGAGCAGCTCAAAGATATCGCGGGCGGAATGCCCGGTGGCCAGGATCACGCCGTCGGCCGTCCATTCCCGGCCGTTCTGGGTCTTTACGCCCCGGATGGCGCCGTTATCGATCAGCAGATCGGTTACTTTCCGGTCAAAATGCACTTCACCGCCGTGATCCAGGATGGTATTGCGGATATTTTCAATCACCAGGGGCAGCTTGTTGGTGCCGATATGCGGGTGGGCTTCTATCAGGATTCGCTCGGTGGCACCGTGCTTCACCAGGATCTCCAGGATCCGGCGGATATCGCCCCGTTTTTTAGAGCGGGTGTAGAGCTTGCCGTCGGAATAGGTGCCGGCACCGCCTTCGCCGAAGCAGTAATTGGAGTCGGGGTTTACGATATGGTCTTTGTTGATAGCGGCCAGGTCGCGCCGGCGGGAGCGTACATCTTTGCCGCGTTCCAGTATCACGGGTTGGATACCCAGCTCCAGGCAGCGCAGGGCGGCAAAGAGCCCGGCAGGCCCGGCACCGATGATCAGGAGGGTTTTACGGAAGGGCTTCCGACCATAGGCATATTCAGGGAAATCCAGCGCCTGAAAGGGGCCGGTGGTAGAGATTTCTACTTCCAGGTTCACCCGGATGTTCCGGCCGCGCGCATCGATCGACTGCCGGTGCTTACGAAAGTGAAAATGGGTGAGGCCGGTTTTCTTCCGCAGGAAATCTTCCAGCACCACCTCATCAAACGCCACCTCGGGCGAAACCACATAGCGCAATATTTTGTTCATGAAGAAAGGTTTCTATCCTTTAAATGCCGCAAAGTTAACCATACTTCGGCTCAAATTAGTATTTTTGTCACAGGCATATCATTAAATCGCTTTGGGATACTTCTCAAATATAGGAAAGGGCATCAAAACTACCGCAAAGGGCTTAAGCCTCACGCTGAAGCACCTGTGGGCGGCCCGGAACACCAAAGGCGCCATGGAAATCAGGGACAGTGCCTTCTTTGATGTCACAGAGGGAAATGTTACCCTGAAATACCCTCATGAGCAGCTGGCCGTGCCGGAAGCCGGAAGATACCAGCTCGACTGCGAGATCGACGACTGCATTGTCTGCGACAAATGCGCCAAAATCTGCCCGGTAGACTGTATTGAGATCGAGGCCATCAAGTCGCCCGACCTGATCCGACATGCCTCTGACGGCTCGCCCGTACGCCTTCATGCTGCCAAGTTTAACATCGACATGGCCAAGTGTTGCTTCTGCGGCCTGTGTACCACGGTATGTCCTACGGAATGCCTCACCATGACCGACGAGTACGACTTCTCCGTAGAAGACGTCAACCTCCTGAACTTCGCATTTTCCAACCTTTCAGAGAAAGAAGCGCAGGAAAAGCGGGAGCTGTACGAGCAATTTGTGGCCGAAAAAGAGGCAGCGAAAGCGGCTGCCAAGGCCCCGGCAAGTCCTACGGAATCACCATCACCTGCGCCTAAACCGGTATTCCGGCCTAAGCCGCCGGTAGCAGCTCCTGCTGCAGAGAGTTCTGCGGAAGCGGTGGAAGAGGAAAAGAAACCGGCATTTGTGCCTAAGGCCAGGCCGGCGTTTATTCCGAAAGCGAAGCCGGAGGCAGATGGGGAGAGTAAACCGGCATTCGTTCCTAAAGCGAAGCCGGAAGTAAGTGGAGAGAGTAAGCCAGCGTTTGTCCCTAAAGCAAAACCTGAAATTAGCGGGGAGAGTAAGCCTGCGTTTATTCCCAAGGCAAGACCGGAGGTTAGTGGTGAAAGTAAACCTGCGTTTATTCCTAAAGCGAAGCCGGAAGTAAGTGGAGAGAGTAAGCCGGCGTTTGTCCCTAAAGCAAAACCTGAAATTAGCGGGGAGAGTAAGCCGGCATTCGTTCCAAAGGCTAAACCTGAAATGAGCGGAGAGGGTAAGCCAGTCTTCATTCCCAAATCTAAGCCTGAGCTGAGCGGTGAAAGTAAACCTGCGTTTATTCCTAAGGTAAAGCCGGAAGTAAGTGGTGAAAGTAAACCTGCGTTTATTCCTAAATCAAAACCGGAATTAAGCGGTGAAAGCAAACCTGCATTCGTTCCAAAGGTTAAGCCAGAAGTGAGTGGGGAAAGTAAACCGGCATTTGTTCCTAAAGCTAAGCCTGAGCTGAGCGGCGAGAGTAAACCTGCATTTGTTCCGAAGGCTAAACCTGAAATGAGCGGGGAGAATAAACCGGAGCTAAGCGATGAAAGTAAACCGGCGTTCGTTCCAAAGGCCAGGCCCGAACCGGCAGGCGAACAAAAAACCGCCCCACCCAAATTTGTACCCAAAAACAAACCCCAAATAAATAATCCCGATGACTGAGCAGCTGATCACCGATCTTGTTTTCTGGCTTTTCTGCCTGATCACGGTAGGCGGAGCAGTTTATGTTCTGCTGAGTAATCATGTACTGTATGCCGCCTACGGCCTGCTGGTGACCTTTTTAGGAGTGGCGGGTATCTTTGTATTTGCCGGCGCTGAGTTTGTGTCTGCCGCCCAGATCATGATCTACGTAGGTGGGATCCTTGTACTTCTGGTTTTTGGTATCATGCTGAGCTCCCGCAGGAAAGCGGGCATAGATCACCTGAAAGTGGAAAACGCCCCACGCGGAACGGGCATACTGATTGCCGGGCTTCTCGGCACGATGCTGATTCTGCTGGCCAGCCGGCTTTCGTTCAACAGCGATGCCACCGGCCAATGGCTGGCGATAAAAAGCCTGGGTTTTTCCCTGATGACCACCTACGTGGTGATCCTGGAGGTAGTGGGAATGTTACTTTTAATGGCCCTGATTGGGGCCACTTACCTGGCAAAAGATGATCAATAATATTTTACCCTACCTGGTGGTCTCCGGGCTGCTGTTTGCTATCGGTTTTGCCGTGGTGGTGAGCAAAAAAAACCTCATTTTAATGCTGATGGGGGTGGAGCTGATGCTGAATGCGGTCAATGTAAACTTCGCCGCCTTCTCCAGGTTTGACCCCGACCCCGCAAAAGGACAAATGTTTTCCATTTTTGTCATGATTATCGCCGCAGCGGAAATCGCTGTAGGCCTGGCCATTGTGCTCAAAATCCGCCGCCATTACCATGAAATCGACCCGGAAAAGTTAAATAATTTGCGGGATTAGATTTGAATTTTTAAAAGTTATTTCTACCTTTGCAGTCCAATCGGCTGCGTAGCTCAACTGAATAGAGCACCCCGATTACTATCGGGGAGGTTTCAAGAGAGTCCGACCCAAAGATTGAAATAAGAAGTCTTGAATATTTGAAAATATTAGGCTGCGTAGCTCAACTGAATAGAGTACTCCGATCATCATCGGAGAGGTTTCCGGGGGAAAACGCAAAGAAAAATAAACAAGGCTGCGTAGCTCAACTGAATAGAGCATCTGACTACGGATCAGAAGGTTTCAGGTTTGAATCCTGACGCGGTCACAAAGCCCTCGAAAGAGGGCTTTTTTATTTAAATTCCACAATTATGCATTATTGTTACATTCTTTACTCAAAAACCCTGGACCGTTATTATATTGGTAGCACCAGCCAGACCCCGGAAGAAAGACTTCAAAAACATTTAGCCAATCACTCTGGTTTTACCGGAAAGGTCAAAGACTGGGAAATAGTTTATTCAGAGAGTTTTTCTTCGAAAGAAGAAGCCGGAAGGAGGGAGCGACAGATTAAATCATGGAAAAGTAAAACAATGATTCAGAAACTTATTCTTTCGAATAGGTAATTTATATTTATCAATGGCTTTACGAAGTTAAATACTTGATCAGGTTATCAATTATTGTAATCACAAATTTTTGTCATAAAATACTAGTAATGTTTATAATTATCTTAATATACTGTGAAAACAAAGTAAATATATAATAAATCAAGCCCTAAAATTTAAAGTTGTTTTTATTTTTGTCTATTTGATAAAGAGCTGTTAATCAATTTAAAGCTATTACATTGAAAACTATAGTTAATAGTTCAATATTTTGACTTTGTTAAGGAGAATAGTTCTAAAAAATTAGTTGACAAATTGTATAATTAATACCTGTGTTTAGACTTTAAATTAATAGTAGCGAATGATTAATTTTAAAATTCCCGATTCTATTCCATCCTTCATTGACTGGTATGTCAAGAACAGTGTTAGTTTAGGCTACAAAACTGGTTTAATCGTTTTAACCATATTTATAGCCTTGGTAATAGATAACTTAACTGGATTTACATTTTACTATCAGAACAAACAAAGAATAGAGCAAGTGGAGAATATTAGACAGTTAAAGACCAAACCAGGACTTGATTCTATTCAAATTTCAAATCTTACAAGTCTTCAAAATGAGATCATAAATAAGAAAGATTTCAGACAATATCTAATGGGTATGCTGGGAGCCTCATTTAACAATACCACCTCTAGTAATGATAAGATTGCTGCAATTATTAATTCTTCTATTGACAAAGGAGGTGTTAAAATGAGATTAGATAGCTTTATATTGTCTTCATCTTATGTTTTATTATTAATGCTCTTTATGACACCTTTAGCTGCTGTGTGGAATACCGATGGTGATGTTGCTGCAAAGCTAGTATTTTTTGTTTTGGTATTTACTACGGTTTTACTCGCATTAGGGTTAAATGTTTATTTAATGAAACTTTTAGTACCCCCTACTCCTTATGCCTGGTTAAATCATACTTTAAATGTAATAGTACACGGTCTTTGTATGAGAGTTTTTGCAATTCAATATGTAACTAGAAAAGATAAAGGTGCTGGAAATGTAGATAAGAAGTAACTTAAATATATACTAATTCCCCAGCTATTTTTTGTCTGAAGATTAGAATAGGCGTTCAAAACGTTTTTTTTATTGCTCAACACGATATAACCTAGTACTTCTCGCGAACAACACTTCTGGGTATTTACTAACACGCTAGACACGCCAACAACTTCCCGGAATATCCGACAATATAAATGAATTTGTGTATTTTTATATCTTTGAAGTGCAGCTTGCCCATAGCCACGCTATTCAAATCTATAATGCTATACAAAAATGGAAAATTTTGACTCCCTTATATCCGAAATTGTCAGATTCAGAGATGAAAGAGATTGGGAACAGTTTCATAACTCCAAAGATTTAGCCATTGCCTTGTCATTGGAGGCTTCTGAGCTGTTGGAAATTTTCCTTTGGAAAAAGAACGAAGAATTCAATGCAGATAAGTTGAAAGAAGAGCTGGCGGATGTATTGATGTATGCTTTGCTATTGGCTAATAAGCACCATCTTGATGTCACTCAGATTATCCGGGATAAGATTAAAAAGAATTCTGAAAAATATCCGGTGGATAAAGCTAAAGGCACGGCAAAGAAATACGATGAATTATAAGAAATCAGCCATGAATTTTAATATTCATCAATATCCTGTTGACTATGAATTAGAGCCTGCTCTGATCAGGCATCATCGTGAATATTTGAATTGGCCACTTGTTTATTTTTTAGAAGGAGAAGGGAAAGAGAAAAGAGCAGCATACGTAGGCGAGACAACAGACGTTTTAACCCGGTTAAAGACACACTCGAAATCAGAAAAGAAACAAGATCTACGTTTTGTCAGCCTTATTCTAAGCGATTTATTTAATAAGTCGGCTGCATTGGATATTGAGTCCAACCTGATTCGGTATATTGCGGCAGACGGTCAATATGTGTTGCAAAATGGCAATTTAGGCATAGTGGATCACCAATACTATCAACAAAAGGAGGTTTACCATACCTTATTCACGGATATTTGGAGCGAATTAAGAAGCAGGGGAATTGCCAGACATTCACTTAAGCACATTAATAATTCTAACGTATTCAAATATTCACCTTATAAATCTTTGTCTAAAGAACAGGTTACGGGTTTAAAGATTATTTTAAACTGTTTGTTAGATGAAAATGCAAAAGTAAGCCTTATTGAAGGAGGGGCCGGAACCGGAAAATCCATCTTAGCTATTTTCCTCTTTAAGCTTTTAAAAACCGACCTCCATGATTTTAACCATTTGGATTTTGATGAGGATGACCAGGAGTTGTTTTCCCTTTTGAAAGAGGTGAAAGAAAAATACGGTAATCTGAACATGGCATTGGTTATTCCTATGGCTTCATTCCGGAAAACCATCTCCAAGGTATTCAAGAATATTAAAGGTTTAACCAGTAACATGGTGATTGGCCCTTCCGACATGGTAAAGCAGGAATATGACTTACTGATTGTAGATGAAGGACACCGGCTACGAAGAAGAGTAAACTTAGGTTCATATTTTGGTACGTTTGACCAAAATACCGAAATTTTAGGACTGGATAAAAAAACATCGTCTGAATTGGATTGGGTTCAGATTCAAAGTAAAAAGTCAATCATTTTCTACGATGAGCTTCAATCCATTAAACCCTCTGATGTTGCCCGTGAGAGTTTCTATGAGTTGAAAAACCGGACTACTACAGGGAAAGAAAAGCTCACAGTACAATTACGCATAAAAGGTGGGAATGAGTATGTAAAACTAGTTCATCAACTATTTGACGACAGTAAGCAGCATAAATCCCAAATTAAAGATACCAGCCTCTATGATTTCAAATTATTTGATAACCTGGACGATATGGTCGAACAAGTCCGTATCAAAGATCAACAAAAGGGTTTATCAAGAATGGTAGCCGGTTTTGCCTGGGAGTGGATTTCTAAAAGGGACAAATCGTTGTTTGATATTCAAATCGGAGATACCCTATTAAAGTGGAACAGCCCAGAAAGAGATTGGATTAACTCTAAAAATGCCATAAAAGAAGTGGGCTGTATACATACCACTCAGGGCTATGATTTAAATTATACCGGCATAATTATTGGCCCCGAATTAGATTATGATTTTACTACTAACCAGTTTGTAGTTTATAAAGAGAGATACAAAGATAAAAACGGCAAAAACTCCATTAAAGATATCCGGGTACTTTTAGACTATATCCTCAATATTTACAGAACTTTATTTCTGCGAGGCATGGAAGGAACATACGTTTATGTGTGTAATCCTAACCTGAGAAAGTATCTCGCTCAGTTCATTCCCGCAAATGATTATAGCGAAGAGCATAAACCCACTTATACTATTGTCCATAAGCCCAATGAGTTCACTGTTCCCTATTATGATCTGGAAATCGCAGCAGGGAGTTTTTCTGATCAACAATCCGTAGAGAATATAACTTACATTGAACTGCCTGATTTAAGACAAAATGAAGGCCATTTTGTTTGCAGAGTAGTAGGAGAGTCGATGAACAAAATAATCCCGAACGGTAGCTTGTGTTTGTTCAAAAAATATACCGGCGGAAGCCGGAACGGGCTGATCACATTAGTAGAAGGAAGCGAAATCCATGATACCGACTCCGGCGCAAATTATACCATAAAGGAATATGCAAGCAAAAAGAGCACCGATGAGGAAGGCTGGCATCATGAGGAAATAATACTAAAGCCTTTATCTACAGAATCCTATGAGCCAATTGTTTTGAGAGGTGAAGAAATTATGAATTTTCAGGTGATTGGGATTTTTGTTAGGGTGTTGGGGATTAATTAATCAGGACCTCATGAACAAAAGTCAGCGCTATATTTGACAAAGAAAGGGGAAGGAAGTATTGAGTTCATGAAACTTTATTACCTATACTATTAATACATTTTTTCTTTATTTAAATTGAAGCTAAAGATTTTAACAAAAACTATTCAACTGCTTATCATATCTTTAAACAAATTTTCAATAAAGATATAGACTTTAATAAGTTGCAAGCCTTATGAAACCACTAATCTACCTATTTGCGTTACTATTTTCAATGTCATGCATTGCTCAGAAGAAAACTGAACTTAAAAAAGATACTGTATTCCTTAAAGAGGTTCCTGTTTACTCAAAAATGCAGGCGGATAGCTTACAACAGGTGTATTTTGAAATATTGAAGAATACTAATGAGCAGTTGAATAACATCTGGACCCCTTGGAATTTTATTCTAGGTGTATTTGCATTACTATTTGGCGGTGGGTCTATTTGGGCTGGTTTTTTAATTTGGCGACAAGGTAAAGAGTTTGAAAATAGGAGGGATGAGGTACTTGAAAAAGTAGAGAATGAAGCTGCCACTTTAAAGAAGGAATTAAAGGCAGAAGTGGAGAAGAACGTTAACGAAAAGAATCAAGAGTTTGAAAAACTATTAACTTCTACTCGCGAAGCAATGGAGGCATTGGCGTTAACAGAAGCACCTGAAATTAAGCGTATTATAATAGATTATATTAAAAGCCAAGGGTCCTGGATTAATATTGGCGGATATTCGCCCATTGCTGGCCTTCAGAATTGTCTATACCTATGCCCTTCTACTACTTGTCATCATATTTGGAGAGGGACTATATCAGAGATAGAGTTAAGAGATATGACGTCCAGAATTCCTGGAGGAAGGCCTCCAGTGATAAGAAAATGTCCAAAATGTGGGTATGATTTTGGCATAACAAGGCGCGAAGATTAGCCCTTCCAATGGTCTATTTCTTTACCATTGGTTCAAGGTATGGTAATTTTACATTATATTTATTAGCTAAGCTTGTTAGATCATCATTAAGGGACTTAAAAGTCTCATAGTTTTCGATTTGGCGATATTTGGCTTTTAATTGAAGTTGGGATTGAGAATCTATATGAGGAGCAATAATGTCAAGAGATCGCTCGATATATACCAATATTTTATATCTCGAAATATTTTGTATACTTGATATTATACCGAAGAAAAGGATAATAGCGCCAAATGAAAACAACACGGTAGAAACTCTGTTTTTTACATTTTCATTTTCAAAAGTTATCCCATTACCAAGAAGAAGATTTATAAATTTTATAAAGTGGAAATTAAACAAAAAAATAGAACAGATAAAGATATTCGTAAAATCACTAATTGCTTCAATTCGTCTGTAATTCACTATCTCTATCCCATTTCCTATGTTCTTATAAATATTATCTGTAAATGATTTATCTATGCTTGATAAAAAATTTGCTATTACGATAAATATTTTGTCAAAAAAATTGTTTCCCCATTTATATGCTATATAACTTACCAACAATGGTAACATAAAATTTGCAACTGTCGATTTGATAATATTTTTAGAAATCATTGTAAAATTTTTTACTATAAAAATAAGAGGATAATAATGCGAAGGGTATTATAGTATGGCTCAGAAACAAAGCCGTCACCATTTCCAATATTGTGTTGTTATTTACTGAGATCAGGAAAATTACTACACCCCAAATCTCATCGAAAACCTCAACGTAAAATCCAAAAATCCATAAAAAATAACCTATTTCTCAATCCAGACGAGGCCATGAAAAAACTGTTTATTTGACCTTAAAAACAAATCCAATTCAAATTAAAGTCAATCTACATACACCTAGTGGGGATAGTGTCCAACTAGTTCTTGGCTATCTATGAAAGCAGACCTATGGATTTAGAAGTAAACCACTTTAGCTATTTTTTCACCTACATAAAATTCAGGACAGTGCCGGAACTAACTTAGCCCCCCATTAATTTCCATCCCAAACTCTTCTACAAACTTACTATAACTTTCCTTGATTTCGTCTATTGTTGTAGAAGTATCAAATCGATTATCAAAAACCCATTGAAACAATTGATCATTTGTTTCCGCTTTTAAATGGTATTGGGTTCCGGTTTTTACTGACTCTCTTACGAAAGGAGACATCATTATTGGATAATCAAAGTTGAATTCGTATGCAATGTGGTATTTAGAGGTATAATTTATATGGCTATTGTTTTTCACTCTAAGCTTTTCATACCTGTTCAAGCAAGGAACCATTAACCTGGAATAATAAAAAGTATCGCTATTAAGTTTGACTATTTCTTGGAGGTCTTTTTCTTGGAAAATTTCAGAAGTCTCTGATGGTTCTACTTTTACTAGGGAGATTTCTTTAACAGTATCTTTTGATATATAATCAACCTTACTCACTTTATACTCTTTAAATATTTTTAGTATAATAAAACTCTGAATATCTGATGCATTGCCACGAACAGGTATTTGTAAAACTATTATTCCCTCTTCCTCTTTAAAGTACTCCTGAGTTTCATTCACTTCATTGTTATAGCGTATTTTAACTGATGGAAAAGACTTTAAATCCCCTAATCTCTTAGAAACAGTTTCATGCGTATCTAGAAAAATTTCATGACCCTCCCATTGAGAAAAACTGTTAATTTTTGAATCATAGCCTGAAACGTGTCCTCTATGATAATGTAAGAAAAGACTACCTATTTGTTTATCCCTATCACTAGGGAATATTTCATTAAAATGTTTTAATAAGATATTATAGATTGCTTTTAATGACTTTTTTAATATATAATCCTCAAAACTCTTCTTTAAAGTATTTCGACTTAAGTTTAACGCATCTGTAGCTTTTTCGCCATGTATATTTATATCAAAAGCTAGAAATTTAATATAATAATTATAATCTGATCCCTCCTTAATTCTCTGATTTTTAAAATAGAGATATGAACTGCTTCTATAAGACATATCTTTAAAAATATTCAGTTCAATATCCGTTTCTAAATCATAATATTGAAATGTTCCTGTGGAGTTATACAAGCACTCATCATGTTCCTTCAGCCTTAATTTTATTGGAATATAACTCATTTCAGAAAATTTAATAATTTCGTCCACAAGTTTCGCAATATCCACATCCATTGAGTTATGGACAAAAGGATCATAATTATCAACTACCTTTTTGACATTTGATTGTTTGTTATTATAATCCCATGTACTAGGAACATTTGGAGTTGAGTATAAAAAGCTTAAAGTTGTTCCCGGTACTTCCTTATGACTTGTCCTATTTCTTTGTATTAGAATAGCTCCATCGGTATTCGATTTGGGGCTAAATAGTTCAATTGTTTTAGATTCTTCAGTGAAATAGCTTTTAGTTTTTAATTCAACTTTGTCAGTTAACATAAAAATACTTTGAAAACCAATGCCAAATATTCCAGAAGGTTGAAGCCATTTCGGCATATCTTCTACTAATCTGTTTTTTTTCGAATTCTTAAATGATGTTCCTGTATTTACTAAAAACTTCAAATCAAATACAGACAACCCAATTCCCTTATCCCGGACTTTTATATCCCAGATTTTATACCCATTATCACTCGCCCTTTCTGTAATTTCAACAAGAATCTCATAATCTTTAACTAAATCTTTAAATTTAGGAGATTGTGATGTGCCCCCCTCTAAAACATCCTTATGATCTAACCACATTCTTTGCAGGGTTGCATCTATACTATTTTGTAAAACTTCTCTGATTGCCTGGAATTGACTTTCATAAATCCCTGTTCCGCTTAAAAGCTCTAAAGCCTTGGTTGAATCTACAACAAATTTTGGTTTGTTTCTTCCATCAATGTACTCATAGCCTTCTAGTTCTACTGTGAGCTCTCCGACCGAAGGAAGATAACCTAAATTTTGGCCTGGAACAATTCTATTCCAATTGATCATCTGATTGCTAAATTCTGTGTGAATATAGTTAAACCAATGCTGCGTTATCGCCGCTACATCATATCCTTTACACTTAGCTGTTACTTCAATTCTATGATTATCTACTCTAAAATGTTGTATCGCTAAATGTTTATTCTTGTGATTAATTGTATCCAGTGGAACCTTACTTAAAGTCCTCAACATTACATCAGAAAACCTATTGTTATCAAGATCTAACAAGTCTCCAATTCGCAGCAAACAAGAAACAAATCTTGGGTGAGCATCTTCCGTATCAATTCCTACCTCCTTAAATGGTAGTTTTAAAACATCTTCAAAGTTCTTCGTGTGACAGGCACAAATTTCACCTAACATCCTATTTATCCTCTCAGGAATTACTCCTCTGGGTGTGGTAAGGTGCAATTCACTATCCGGCGACACTACAATATCTTTGGAGCGACTAGCGTGAATTCTTCTAAAATACTCTGCTAGCAGAAATCTAAACCCATCATGATATTCAAAACTGAATTCAGAATTCTTGTAGTAGAATTTGCCTTCTATCAAATCAAATAAATTAGCAAATTCAAATAACGTATTCTTACTATCACTTAAAATATCTCTGAAGAAATCGGTGAATTCCCTAGACTTTACTGTTTCAGAAATTCTCGAATGAGAAACAACCATTCCCATGTCATGCCAATAACTAGCTTCTAAAATCAGCCAAATATCTATTGCAGAAAGAAGTTCAAGCTTATCTTCTCCAATAACTCGTACAATATTGTTAACAATGGTTATTGAATGTGACTCATCATGCAAACTATAATGAGGAAAGAGTGCGGATATGGACTGTAGAGCGTCTGGCACTATCCTTTTGTCATACTTCCATTGAGCATATAATATTTCGCTTTGTTTACCAGTAGTCTTCTCTTGTAATAATCTCTCTAAAATGTTAACCATAAATTATTTTATTCTTAATTTCTATATACTACAAATGTAGCCTTGTTTGAGTATTCTCTTCGAGACAAAAACTTTCTAAATCTTCTTATAAAAGGCATATTAAAAATGCATAAATCATAAAGTAAAAATCGACATTCGAATAAGGCTAAGGCTCTTCCTCGAAAATAATACCCTATCAATTATTGAGACTGTGTAAACCAGGGTTTAAGAATTAAACTTACTCGCTTATCAGGAAAGAGTAGTAATGTTATTGTCAAGATATGTAAACGACTTTTTGTGGCTTGAACCAACCGAGCTGAACAGTTAAATATTCTATTTTTATATCAATTTTCTGAGTTCCGCCATCATCTCATCCTTTTCTTTCAGCATCCGCTCATAAAGAGCGATTTTCTCATCATAAAGCTGAACAATTTTGTCAATGGGGTTGAAGGTGCAATTAGGATTTATAGCGTTTATAGTAGACGTGTCATTACTTGTGAAAGTATTGGATATAATATTTATAGCCTGTTCCTCATCAAAATTCTGAAAGGCTTCCACCGGAATTTTCAGGGCTTCGGAGATTTGCCTTAAGAGAGCTACATCAATAGTTTCCTTCTGTTCCAACAGTGATATTCTTTGCTGGTTCCAGTCATCGCCCAGTTCGAAAGCCAGTGCATCCTGCTTGATGCCCAGCATTTCGCGGAAACGTTTTACGTTGCGGCCTTCGTGGATTTTCGGATTTTTAGCGGTATGTGTCATCTTTTTAATAGTGTTTTTTGCTTGTTGACAAAAATAAGGGTTTCTGTGAAATAATGTTTAGCATAAAGTTAAGTAAAAAACCAGTATTTCACACGAGTCCGCCCCAAATTCTAACCCATCCCCACACAATCCTCATTCCACTTTGCATCACCCAACTATTTAACGCAAGTTTGTAACGGGTTTTTACCTACACAGGATATGATCAGAAAGAAGTTTTTATGGCTGACAGTAATAGGGTGGAGCATGGCAGCTCCGGTCGCTGCCCAGGAAATGCGTTTCGGAAACAGCATCCTGTTTGATATGATGCTGACCGAGAAAGACCGGATGATCACCGAACCGGTGTATTTGCCCGTCAGCGATACCGCAGTGTACCGCATCTTTGACCGGTTGAAAGAGGGTGGAAGGCAAAGCTTCACACCGAAAAGCCCCGTGATGCTCGGCATAAAGCTTAACCCGTCTCTGGTGTACTATTACGGCGGCCTGGTACCTTCTGTCTCCAAATATTACCAGACTTTTACCATTTCCGACAGCTCCGCAGCAGAAGTGATGGCCCTGGGGATAAACCCGGAGAATGTGGGCGACTACCATTACCGGGTAGTGGAGAACGACAGCCTGGAAGTGGTACCCTGGTCGCCCATTCCCCGGTTGGAGCAGCGTTACGGCGGTAAACGCCCTTTTGGTTTCCTGGGGAGCTTTAAAGCCCCCGGCCGGCGATTGATGGTAGAAGTGGCCGACAAAGAGAATTACGGCATCCGGGAAGGGGTGATCTTCGACTGGCGGAAAACCTTTAAGCCGGTACTTTCGCAGATCATTGTGAGCACACCCCGTGACTATTTCGACCTTCGTTCCCGCTCTTTGAACAAGGGTTATGCCAGCCGCTTTGATCATGACGGCATGCCGGTGGATTTCAGATTTCCGGCAGACAGCGTACTGAGCATCACGCTCCAGTTTAAAAAACCGGAAACCCTGGTGCATACCGTGTACCTCATTAGCCAGCGGAACAGCAAGGCGGATACTTCCCACCTGGGCTTTGTGGATCAGTATGGCTTTTTCCGGTTAAACCGCTCTTATTTTTCCCAACCGGGCCGATATGAGCTGATCATCAAAAAACAGGAGAAAGTGCCGGATTGGAACAGCCCGGACATGCTCCGGCTGGCTTTTGATGTGTTGCCATCGGGAGAAACGGCCGTTTGGAGAAAATTGCTGCCCTACGCCGGGGTGCTGATCCTTCTTTTTGCGGGTTATTTGGGGTATTCGCGGCGGAGACTGAGGGCTGAGCAGCAGCAGAAAAGAACGGCGCAGTTACGACTGAAGTCGCTGCGGGCGCAGCTTAACCCGCATTTTATGTTTAATGCCCTGAGCTCTGTGCAAAACCTGATGAATAAAAACGAGCTCCTGGAGGCCAATCGCTACCTCTCCAAATTTGCGGGCCTCACCCGGGCCGTGTTAAACACTACGGAACGGGAGATGATCAGCCTGCAGGAGGAGCTGGCCATCACCGGAGATTACCTGCAAATGGAGCAGCTCCGCTTCGGATTTCGCTACGAGCTGGATATAACCGATGCCCCCAGCCTCAGCAATACCGATGTTCCGGCCATGCTGCTTCAGCCTTTTATCGAGAATGCAGTAAAGCATGGGGTAGGCGGGATGCGTGACCGGGGATTGATCCGGGTGAGTGTGCGTACGGAACAGAATGATCTCCTGCTTTCGGTAACCGATAACGGCCCCGGCTTTGATGCCGCAGCCGCCCGACAAGAAGGCTCATTCGGCTTGAAGCTGAGCGAGGAGCGGATCGCAGCCCTTAACCAGGTGTATAAAAACATCGCGCTGAACATCAGCTCCGTGCCCGGCCTTACGGAAGTGAAGATCACTTTTCATCACTGGATAAGCTATGAGCTATGAGTTTAAGGCGCATCATCCGGTTAATGGGTAAAGCGAAGCGCCGCCCGGCTCACAGCTCATGGCTCACAGCTAAAATTTAAAAACATGGAAATAAAAGCAGTCATCATCGACGACGAAATTCCCAACGTGGAAAACCTGCAAAACATGCTGGAAAAATGGTGTTCCGGCATTCAGGTGGCTGGAACCGCCACCGGGGCTGCAGAAGGAATAGACGTGATCAGGCGTGTAAAGCCCGACCTCCTGTTCCTGGATATCCAGATGCCTGACGGCTCGGGTTTTGATGTATTGCGGGCGTTTTCGGGGATTGACTTTGAAGTGATCTTTGTCACGGCCTATGATCAATACGGCATCCAGGCCATTAAGTTTTCGGCGCTCGATTACCTGCTGAAACCCGTGGATGTTTTCCAGTTGCAACAAGCTACCGCCAAAGCCCGCGAGAAGCTGGCTGCAAGAGACCGAAACCGGAATATCAGTAATCTCCTGGAGTATATCCGGAAGGCACAGACTGATTTTCCAAAGATCGCCCTGCCTACTTCGCAGGAAACGCATTTTGTGGCTGTTAACCGGATTCTGCGTTGCGAAGCATCGAATAACTATACTACTTTCTATATCCGGGATCAGGCGCCCGTGCTGGTCTCCAAAACCCTGAAGGAGTTTGAAGAGCTGCTGGCGCCGTATGGGTTTCAGCGGGTGCATCAGTCGCATCTGGTGAATTTTATGTTTGTGCGGAGCCTTTTGAAGGAAGATGGAGGAGTGCTGATGATGGAGGATGGGGTGAAGGTGCCGGTGTCGAGGTTGAACTTGGAGAAGGTGAAAAATGCGATTACGGGGGTGGGGTAGGACTTCTGAAAACTTGGTGGGTAAGCTCGGTTCTGGTGTATTTAATTGTATTCGGTTCTCGACTACGCTCGAACTGACAGGATCCGGCGCCACTTGTCAGTTCGAGCGTAGTCGAGAACCGAGTGAAGACGAGAACAGGATACCTAACCTTATCTCTATAAAAATTAAATAAACAAAAACATTATTTCAATGAAAAAATTAGCATTCATAGTAATGACGGGCATCGCCATGCCCCTAGTGTACGGCGCAGAGAGAGATGAAGTGGTCATCTCCGGCAAGGTGATCAACATCACCGAAACCACTCCCAAAGTTATCAAATTCAATTTCTGTAACCCTTTGATAAAAGGCGCCCAAAGTGCGCAGTTAGATCAGAACGGCAGCTTCACCGTCAGGCAGGAAATGATGTATACCCAGAACATGACCGTTCACTTCCTCCAATATTTCATCAACCTGTACGTTCAGCCGGGCGATTCTGTCCACCTCACCATTGACGCAGCCCTGCTGGATCAGTCTGATTTTGCCTGGCTGACCATAGAAGGGGATCACGCCGACATCAGTACCCAATTAAACCTTTGCGTCAACTACCTCTACCAGCTCCCCATGCGTAGCAATAACCTCAACCTGTCGCCACCGGATATGCTGGCCGCCGTGAAGCAGGATTATCAATATTACCTGCAGCACCTGGAAAAATATGTCAAAGAAAAGCACCTGCTGCCCACCGTAGCAGAATGGGCAAAACGCGATCTCCGGCTCCTGGTTTCCAACAGCATTGCCGATTACGGCATGCAAAAGACAGGCTCATGGGCCGACCGCCGCGCACGGGCAAAACTATTCGCCGATCCGTTTTTTGATACGTATAACCCGGAAAACTTTCAATCCATGATGTTTGAGTCGCACGTGGGCAACTATATTTTCAGCCTGACCCGCTCAGACAGTACACTAACCGGTACCGAAAAACCGGCCGAAGCCCTGCAGAAAACCGTAGCCTTACTCTCCGGAGAACCGGCAGGCGAGGTGCGCGATTATATGCTGTACCTGGCCTGTCTTCCCTACATCAAAAAACACCCCGGCGTGTTGGATTCCATCCCGGATATCAGCCCACTATTCACTAAAACCATTTTCTATTCCGCTCTTAAAAAAGTGAGCGAAGATGTGGCATCGCCCGTTTTCCCCGAAACACTTATCACGGGCATTACCTACCTTAATCCCGAAGGTGAAACCCGGCCCGTTCCGGAAACCGACGTGCTCCGCTACCTGAAAGACCGCTACCCTGACAAAGTGATTTATATCGACGTATACGCTACCTGGTGCGGCCCCTGCCTCGAAGAAATGCGCTATGCCCCGGCGCTTCATGAAGAAATGAAAGGCAAAGATGTGGTTTTTGTGAATTTATGCCTTCAGTCGGCCGTATCCAACTGGATGGAGCTGGTCAGGAAACGATCCATAGGAGGGGAGAACTACTTCTTTACCGATGACGCCACCAAATTATTCATGGGTACTTATAGGCTGTCGGGTTACCCGTCTTACATGCTGATGGACCGGCAGGGAAGGCTGGTCACAACCACCGCTCCCCGCCCTTCAGAAGCAAAAGCCGTGAAAGAAACCCTCCTGAAACTGCTGGATGAATAATCCTGCCGGAATCAATGAATTTCCTGCAGTTACTAACTCCAACAAGCCCAATGACTTATAAATTTTCTCAAAAATTTTTGTAAAATCATAGTGGAAATATGAAGAGAGTACGTAATTTTGCACCCGTCTTCAGGCCCAGGTGGTGAAATTGGTAGACACGCTGTCTTCAGGTGGCAGTGCCGCATGGTGTGCTGGTTCGAGTCCAGTCCTGGGTACAAAGCTCCTCCGGAATCTCCGGGGGAGTTTTTGTTTTAGGGGGGATGGAACGCAGATGACGCGGATTTTTATGATCCCTTACTTTGACCACGCTTTCCTTTGTGTTCTCCGTGAAAATCACTTGGTGTTCGTTGTGAAATAATTAATTTACACAGAGTACACAAAGGAAAGGCACAAAGGTCCCAAAGGAAGCTACGTGCCATAAACCCATTCAATGAAGTAGAATCTCCATCTACGTTTAAATGCTCCTGGCCACTTTGTCTCCCTTTGGTGTCTCTTATCGCCTCGCCTGGTAAATGCGGCAGAAAAAAATGCTCCTGCCTGTCAATTTGTCATAAAAAAGTGCCAAAAAAAACGCGTGGCATCCGAATTGTTCATAATGAGACAAGACATTGAATTAAAAATCTTAAAATATAATTATGGGAAAAATAATAGGAATTGACTTAGGAACAACCAACTCGTGCGTTTCCGTAATGGAAGGTAATGAGCCGGTGGTAATTGCCAACAGCGAAGGGGCCAGAACTACCCCCTCCATTGTGGCTTTCTTAGACAATGGGGAGAAAAAAGTAGGTGCTCCTGCCAAAAGACAGGCCATTACCAACCCCAAAAACACCATCTCTTCCATTAAACGCTTCATGGGTAAAAAATATTCGGAAGTAGGAAGTGAAATGAAAACGGTGGCGTACGACGTGGAAAAAGGCCCGAACGATACTCCCAGAGTAAAAATCGGCGACCGTCTTTATACCCCACAGGAAATCTCTGCCTTCATACTTCAGAAAATGAAGTCCACCGCAGAAGATTACCTCGGACAAACCGTAACTGAAGCGGTGATTACCGTACCGGCTTACTTTAACGACGCCGAGCGTCAGGCCACTAAAGAAGCCGGGATCATTGCCGGTCTGGATGTAAAACGGATCATCAACGAGCCTACTGCGGCTGCACTGGCTTATGGCCTCGACAAGCAGGGAAAAGACAGCACCATTGCCGTATTTGACCTGGGTGGCGGTACGTTTGACGTATCTATCCTGGACTTGGGCGATGGCGTGTTTGAAGTAAAATCTACCGACGGTGATACTCATTTAGGTGGTGACGACTTTGACCAGGTGATCATCGAATGGCTGGCTGACGAATTCAAAAAAGACGAAGGCGTAGACCTGCGTCACGATGCCATGGCGCTTCAGCGTCTGAAAGAAGCGGCAGAAAGAGCTAAAATAGAGCTTTCCAGCTCTAGCCAGGCAGAAATTAACCTGCCGTACATCTTCCCGGTAGACGGCGTGCCGAAACACCTGGTAAGAACTCTGACCCGCGCAAAATTCGAGCAACTGGCCGATACTCTACTGAAAAGAATGATGGAGCCTTGTAAGAGAGCCCTGAAAAACGCGGGCATCTCGGCCAGCCAGATCCATGAAGTGATCCTGGTGGGTGGTTCTACCCGTATCCCTAAAGTACAGGAAGAAGTAGAGGCGTTCTTTGGTAAGAAACCGTCGAAAGGCGTTAACCCGGATGAGGCCGTAGCCATTGGCGCTGCTATCCAGGGCGGCGTGCTGACCGGTGAGGTGAAAGATATCCTGCTGCTCGACGTGATTCCGCTTTCGCTGGGTATCGAAACCATGGGCGGTGTATTCACTAAAATGATCGAAGCCAATACCACCATTCCTACCAATAAGGTAGAGGTGTTCTCTACAGCTTCCGATAACCAGCCATCCGTAGAGCTGCATGTGCTGCAGGGTGAACGCCCCATGGCCGCTCAGAACCGTACACTGGGCCGTTTCCACCTCGATGGAATTCCGCCTGCCCCCAGAGGACTTCCGCAGATCGAAGTAACCTTTGACGTGGATGCGAACGGTATTCTGAACGTAACCGCCAAAGATAAAGGCACCGGTAAGGAGCAGAAGATCCGTATCGAAGCTTCCAGCGGTCTGTCAGATGCGGAAATCCAGAGAATGAAAGATGAGGCCAAAGCCAACGAGGAAGCCGATAAGCGCGAGCGGGAGATTGTGGAAAAAGTGAACGGGGCTGACTCCCTGATTTTCCAGACGGAGAAGCAGCTGAAAGAATTCGGTGATAAGCTGTCGGCCGGCAATAAATCGGCCATCGAAGGCGCTCTGACCGAGCTGAAAGCAGCCCACGGTACCCGGGATATCGCAGCCATAGATTCTGCTACTGAAAAGCTGAACACTGCATGGCAGGCGGCCAGCCAGGAGATCTATAATGCCCAGCAGTCTGCCGATGCCGGAGCCGCTCAGCCTGATGCAGGCGGGGGAGTTTCCGGGTCAGACGACGAAGGTGTAACAGACGTTAACTACGAAGAAGTGAAATAATCAGCATATTGCTTATAATAGAAAAGCCCCGGAATCGGGGCTTTTTTATGTTACGTGTATATAAAGAGATGTTCGTGGTTCTCGACTTCTCTTGGTTCTCGACTTCGCTCGAACTGACAGATGGCGCTCGCACCTGTCAGTTCGAGCGAAGTCGAGAACCAAGCGAAGTCGGGAACCGCACCTTTCAGAACAACCCTTAAACCGATCATTTTGTTTTCTCAAACAATCGGATATGCTCCACCAACCGCTCATTTTCCTGTGCCGTACCCACCGTAACCCGCAAACAATCCTTACAAAGAATTACATTGGTTCTGTCACGCACAATAATCTTGTTTTCCATCAAAAAACCAAACAGCTCTTTCGCCTTTTTAAACCTTACCAGCAGCATATTCGAATCACTCGGAAATACCTTTTCCGTAATTTCCATCGTCTCCAGCTCCCTTTTCAGGCTTTCGCGCAGCGCCAGAATTTCCCTTACATATTCATCTTTCCGGGCTTCATTCTCCAATGATTCCAGTAGCTTGGCCTGGGTAAGTTGATTGATATTATAAGGATATTTCACCTTATTCAGAATCTTAATAATCTCCGGGTGGGCATACGCCGATCCTATACGCAGTCCGGCCATGCCCCAGGCCTTGGAAAACGTCTGGATCACCACCAGGTTAGGGTACTTTTCCAGGTCCTGCAGAAACGAAGGCTGATCCGAAAAATCAATATAAGCCTCGTCTACCACCACCATCTTGTGCGGAAAAGCTTTTACTATCTGCAAAATGGCTGCCCGGTCGGCCAGGTTCCCGCTGGGATTATTGGGGGAGCATATCCAGATGATCCTTGTGGCAGAATTTACCGAATCAAAAACCGTGTCCAGGTCAATTTCAAAATCATCGGTCAGGGGGGCTTCCTGCACAAATACCTCCTGGATATCCGCACATACCCTGTACATCCCGTAAGTAGGCGGGAGAATCAGGATATTATTGGTTTTAGGCGCACAGGTGATTTTGATCAGGAGATCAATGGCCTCATCCGAGCCGTTGCCCAGGAAAATATTCTCCGGTGAAACGCCTTTAATGGCAGCCAGCTTTTCCTTGCAGGCCCATTGGTAGGGATCCGGATAACGGTTAAAATTTTCTCCTGTCACCGACAGAAAAGGGTTCTCGTTGGCATCCAGGAATGTTCCTTCCTTTCCGGAATACTCATCCCGGGCAGAGGAATAAGGGGTAAGTTTTATGAAATTCGGACGAATAAGATCTGATACTTCCATGGGTTAATGATAAATGGGAGTGCAAAGTTATAACTATCGGCTTCATATCCGGCTATTATCTTTGAAAATCAGGACAGAGGATCACGGGAAGCGGTACCATAAAATAAAAAAAGCACAAAAAGTTAACTTTTGTAGGAAAAATTACTCTAATTAGTAAGCTAAATCATCTTTAAGCGAAATTTTTCACTGAATAGGCTATTGATAAAAAAAATAAAAGTAAAGATCAGGTAAGCGCAATATAATTTGTTTAATTAGCACCTGAGATGTACCAATAAACCAGTACCATGAAAGAAACCGTACGTGACTATTTGAAAGAACTCCAGGATACCATTTGCCGGGAATTGGAAGCCGCTGACGACAAGGGAAAATTCAAAGAAGACCTCTGGCAGCATGAGACGGGAGGGGGCGGCCGTACCCGTGTTATCTCCAAAGGAAGGATTATTGAAAAAGGAGGAGTGAACTTTTCGGAAGTGACGGGCAAGGTAACCGATTCTCTTAAAAACCTGCTTAAGCTGAAAGGAGAGCCCGATTATTTCGCCACCGGCGTGTCTATCGTACTCCATCCCGATAATCCCTATGTGCCTATCATTCACATGAATGTACGGTATTTCGAGCTTTCAGACGGCCAGTGCTGGTTTGGTGGCGGAATTGATCTCACTCCGCATTATGTAGACCCCAAACAGGCCCGCCTGTTTCATGAGCGCCTGAAAACGGCATGCGACCAGACCGACCCCGCATTTTATCCCGCCTTTAAAAAATGGGCGGACGAATATTTCTACATCCGCCACCGGCACGAGTCGCGCGGGATAGGCGGTATCTTTTACGATTACCTGAAACCCGATGAGCTGATTCCGCAAACGGGTACACGTCACACCCGGCAGGAGCTTTTCCAGTTTATGCAGCACGTGGGCAATGCCTTTGCACCCATCTACATGGAAATGATCCAGCATAATCACTCCAAGGCTTATACTTCGGAAGAGAAGAAATGGCAGCTGCTGAGGCGGGGCAGGTATGCTGAATTTAACCTGGTGTGGGACCGGGGCACGCGTTTCGGGCTGGAGTCGAACGGCCGGATAGAATCTATCCTGATGAGCTTACCCCCTCAGGCCAACTGGGAATATAACCATGAGCCTAAGGAAGGCAGCCGTGAATACGAGACCCTGCAATACCTTCGTACCGTAACCGACTGGATCAGCTGAAATAAGACAGGTCCCAATGCCCTGCAGGGTCGTAGAAGATTTGTCCCCGGTGAATTTCCAGGGGTGAATCGAAATTATTGGTGTACAGCTTGCCTGTACCCAGTCCCTGCGGCAAAGGGTTATTGAATTCAGCGGTAAACTGGCAGATGGCATTCAGCCCGATATTGGATTCCAGCGCGGAAGTAATCCACCAGCCGGTGCCGTATTTTTCAGCGGCCCGGATCCATTTCCTGCTTCCGTCCATTCCACCCATAAGACTGGGTTTCAGAATGATGTATTGTGGCTGGATAGCCTCCAGCAGGGCTTCTTTCCGGTGATAATTAGGGATCAGCTCTTCGTCTAAAGCGATAGGAACAGGCGTGTTTGCACACAAAGCTGCCAGCGCCTCTTCCTGGTTCACCGCTATAGGCTGCTCAATGGAATGCAGGGCAAATTCCGATAAGCGTTTCAGCTTTTCTTCTGCATCCGAAGGAGAAAAAGCCCCGTTGGCATCCACCCGCAAAACCAGGTCCTCTCCGGAAAATTCAGTCCGGATAAATTTCAATAACCCCAGTTCTTCCTCAAAATCAATCGCCCCGATCTTCAGCTTGATGGTAGTAAAGCCCGCCCCGATCTTCTCCACGATCTGCTTCCGCATAAAATCTTTCTGACCCATCCAGATAAGGCCGTTGATCGGGATACGGGAGCTTTTTGTATAAAAATCATTGTCGAAAATCTTCCGGTTTCCACCGTTCTCAAGATCGGCTAAGGCTGTTTCAAGGGCAAATTTTACACTGGGAAATGCGCAGAGATTTTCTTCACTCCATTCGCCACGATTAATAGCATCACAGATATCCAGAAGCTTATTTTCTGCTACAGTACCAAAATCCGGGCTTAAACCCGAAAGCGGCCCGGCTTCCCCTAAACCGAAGACCTCCGGAGTGCCCGAATCCCACACTTTAATGTAGTAAGAGTCTTTTTTTCTCAAAACTCCCCGCGACGTTCCTGCGTCAAAACTAAAATTTAGTGTATGTTTGTAGAAATGTGCCCGTATCGCCATGATGATGATTACTTATCCCCTGCATCTGATCTACAAAGGTATTACTTCCTTCAGAAATTATCTTTTTGACAAAGGAATTCTTAAGGAATATGTACCCGGGGTCTTTACCATAGGGGTGGGGAACCTCACCGTGGGCGGTACTGGCAAAACTCCTATGGTGAACCACCTGATCTACCTGCTGAACGACCGGCATATCGCGGTGATCAGTCGGGGTTATGGCCGGAAAACCCGGGGCTTCCTCCCGATTACGAAGGAGAGTACACCGGAAACCGTGGGCGATGAACCCTGTATGATGGCGCGGAGTAACCCCGATATAAAGTTCTTTGTATCTGAAGACCGGGTAAAAGGGTATGAACTGGCCCTGAAAGCCGACCCTGCCATTAACACCTTCATCTTTGACGATGTTTTCCAGCACCGTTACCTGAAGCCACAGATACGGATTTTATTGTCTGATTATCAGCGTCCGTTCTATCATGACCACGTGTTGCCTTATGGCCGTTTACGCGAAGCACGAACAGGCGCTGACCGGGCAGATATCATTATAGTGACCAAATGCCCGGTGAACCTCACAGAAACGGAGAAAGAAGTGATCAGGCAGCATATCCGGGCCTATTCCCGGCCGGAGGTTCCTGTTTTTTTTGCTGCTTATTTACCTGAACCGCCTGTAAATGAGCGGAAAGAGGTGCTGCCTCAGGGAAAAGAAGTGGTGCTGGTTTCTGCATTGGCAGATAACGAACAGTTTTATCGCCAGCAGGCAGCGCGTTATACCATAGAAAAACATTTTTCTTTCCGCGATCATTATAAAATACCTCGTACAAAGGTAGATGAGATTCTGGAAAGCGGTAAACCGGTTATTACTACAGGAAAAGATATGGTCAAGCTCCGCGAACTCCTGAGCCCGGAAGAACTACCCCGTTTCTATGTTCCTGAAATTGCAGTAAAAATGGAGGATTCCTTCTCAAATTACATCAGAAGTCAGGGGAGTTTCGTTTAAAATAAAGTATTTTTGTGGCAGAATTAATAAGGGATGTCGAAGTACCGGATACTTTTATTGTGTGTTTTTGTGGCTTTTAAAGCCTCGTCTCAGGTGTTGGACGATTCCACCCGCCAGATTTACAGCAATAAAACCGTAGAGTATTTTTACGAAAACGATATCCTGCGGAACATTAACCGCTTCTATAACCCGGACTCTTCCCTGAAAGATTATCATTATTCCAGCCCCTTACGCAAATCGGGCTGGCTTTACCAGGACCTGGGAAATGTGGGTACGGCTTCACGCCCCCTGTTTTTCGGAAAAAATACCGAGGCCGGACAGCAAATGGGCATGGAAGCTAACCTGCTTTACGCGCCGCGTGTATCCGACTTTAAATATTACAACACCCGATCGCCTTATACCTACCTGGCCTATCAGCAGGGGGGAGGGCACAGCCAGTTCCAGGTAACCCATAGCCAGAACATTAACCCGCGGCTTAACCTGACCCTGAATATTTTCAAATTTAATTCTCAAAAGCAATACGGCTTTTTGCGGAGTGAAGAAGTACTGGTCAACCATTGGCGCTACGATGTTTCGGGAAATTATGTTTCCAAAAATCAGAAATACCGGGTGATGGCTACTTTCTACCACTTTCATCACAAGCATTTTGAGCAGGGTGGGGTAGGCGGTGGTGACACCCTCACCCTGAGCAGGCTGGAAAGCAAATATTCCCGGAACTATGATGCAGCGCTGAACGGAGACATCTTTAACCGTGAGAGGTGGAATAATTTTCACCTGTACCAGCAGTTCCTGATGAAAAATGCCCTGCAAACTTTTCATACCCTGGATTATGAGCGGAAATTCTATTCTTTCGAGGATCCGGCCTTTACAGATAGTACCAGTGCCCTGGTTTACCGGGTGAGCACACCGGAGAGCGTAGATACCCTGAATTATCACTATCGCTTTCAGACCATTTCCAATAAGTTCGGTTTTAAAGGGTTTTATAAGGGCTTTAACTACCAGGTATATGCCAAAAGCAGGCTTTATAAGCTGAGCAATACCTTCTATCCTTCTTTTTCTGAGAAATGGAGCCCTGAGCTGTTTGTGGGCGGCCTGGTGGGTTATGTCTTTCCGGACTCTACCAATACCCTGGATGTGAAAGCAGAAATCTCAGGGTATAAAAATTACCTCCTGGATGCTACCTTATTCTACAAGGGCTTCGAGATCGGGTTTTATAATTCAGCCACACCGGCCGGGCTTTTTTACCAGCGGTTTAATAACGGGGTAGTGGACTACGGTGCGAAAAGCAGTACGCTGGATCCAGTAAACGCCAAGCACCTCAGTGTGCGGTTTCCTGTGAACGTGAAGTCGTTCTCGTTAATTCCTGAAGCCCGCTGGACCAGCATTAAAAATTATACCTTTCTCCGGGATGTAGACCAGGTAGAGCAGTCGGATCGTGACCTGAACCTGCTGACCGTGGCTTTAAATGCCGGTTATCACAGCAGGAACTTTGAGGCACGCTATAAGCTGCTTTTTAATACCAGCAGTGATAAAGCCGTATATCCCGTACCTGATTTTATTCATACGGCTAACTTTGAATTTAACTTCCTGTACGCACATGTATTGCGTATTTATACCGGGGTAGACTTCTTCCTGCAGTCGCGGTACCAGGCACACTATTATTCTCCTCTTGTTAACCATTTTGTAGCCGTACAGGGCCAGAAAGCAGGCGGAGTGCCCATCATGGACCTGTATATAAAATTCCCCATCAGCAAAGGCCGTATAGCTCTGAACTGGCAGTTTCTGAACAAAGGATGGGGTTGGAACGGCGTATTTACCACGCCGGGGTATATTGGCCAGCCGGGTGCGCTGATTCTGAAGATCGACTGGCCGCTGTTTGATTAATCTAAAAGATTTTCTCGAGGTGAGACTCAAAATACAGAACAGGTTCTGCAATACCTGCCTGGATTTCCCCTATCATATTTTCCAGGATACGGGTGTTAAAATCTTCCAGTTTTCCTGCATTGCTGAAGCTGAGTTGTATAGCAAAATTAAAGCTCTCAGGGTCCAGTTGCTCCACTAATTTATAGGCTTTGATATCCTCTACCCATTGATTGACGGCATCAGTGGCTTTAAAGGCAAGTTCCAGGAAATCATGTTCATGCCTTACCGGCACTACAAAGGTCAGGTTCTTAATAATCACACTGCACGGCTTTCGTTAACAAACCAGGAAGCTTTGGCAATCAGGAAATAAGCTCCGAAAAGAATACCGCTGAACAGCAGGTCGCCCACCACCATATTCTTAAAGAAAGGAAGCCCTGCCTGGTAAGAAGCGATGATCCCGGTGAGATTATGCGGATAATGGCCCAGAGCCGGATCAGCCACAGGGGCTGCCGGGTAGAAAAAAGCAAAATTAGTGATCAGGTAAAAGAGGATAGAAGCCGTTAAGCTGGCCATAACAATCCTTAAAACATTGATTTTGCGAAGCAGATAATACCCGGCTATAAAAATAACTCCAAACGTAGCATACACCATGAAGGTAGAGCTGTGAAAGCCGTAACCGTTCTTTAGCTCAATCAGCAGATCGCTCAGTACCAATGCCAGTACCGGAACTCCGATCTTCCATCTCCAATCCTTAAAAATCGCAGCGGAAAACAGCATAACGGCCACCATAGGAGTAGCATTAATGGGATGCTCCACTACTCTTAATGCCACTACAGAGAAAATCAACAGTGCCGCCAAAAGGCTTTTACGGGTATCTAATTTCATCACTTTCCGGATTTTTTTACAAAAATAAGGAAGTTTTCTTAATCTTTCAGTACCCAGGTATCTTTACTTCCGCCCCCCTGCGAAGAATTCACCACCAGAGAACCCTTCTTCAGGGCCACACGGGTCAGACCGCCCGGCGTTACGTGGATATCCTCACCGAAAAGGATATACGGCCGGAGATCCACATGCCGCGGCTCAATTTCCTCTCCTATAAGACACGGTGAGGTGGAAAGCGAGATTGTGGGCTGGGCAATATAATTTCTGGGGTTACTTTTGATCTTATTTCTGAAAATTTCGTGTTCCTCTTTCGTGGATTTCGGACCGATCAGCATGCCGTATCCGCCGGCCTCATTAGCCTCTTTCACCACCAGCTTTTCAATATTCTCCAGCACATATTTCATGCTGGAAGGGTCCTCACACAGGTAAGTCTCCACATTCCGGATGATGGGATCTTCACCCAGGTAGTATTTAATGATCTGCGGAACATAGGCATATACTACCTTATCATCTGCCACTCCGGTGCCCAGCGCGTTGGCCAGTCCCAGGTTTCCTTTCTTGTAGGCACTAAAGAGGTTAGGAACCCCGATGAGCGACTGCGGGTTAAACGCCAGCGGATCTATAAACGTATCATCCAGGCGGCGGTAAAGCACGTCTACTGTCTTAAAACCCTTGGTGGTTCTGAGCTTCAGAAGGTCATTTTCCACTACCAGGTCACGGTAATCCACCAGTTCCACCCCCATCTGCATGGCCAGGTAGGAGTGCTCGTAATAGGCTGAATTGTAAATACCCGGCGTAAGTACGGCAATAGTAGGTTCTGATTTCCCGGAGACATACCGCAGTACCTCAAAAAGCTTATCGGTATATTCACTGATAGACCGCACGCGGGCTTTGGAGATCAGTTTGGCCAGTCCCTGTTTTGACAGCTCACGCCCCTGAAGCATATAAGAAACTCCTGAGGGGCAGCGCAGGTTATCTTCCAGCACCACAAACTCCCCCTGTGCGTTTCGGATAAGGTCGGTTCCGGTAATATGAATGTAGATGTCTTTTAGTGGCCTGACATTCATACATTCCCGGATAAACCCTTTACTGCTGAATATGGTATCTGAGGGGATAACTTTGTCTTTCAGTATTTTCTGCTCAGAATAAATATCCAGGAGAAACTCGTTCAGTGCCCGGATTCGCTGCTTTAGCCCGCGCTCCAGCATGGCCCATTCTTTCGCCCGGATAATCCTTGGAATAATGTCGATCGGGATGATCCGTTCCATTCCCCCTTCTTCGGAATACACGTTAAAAGTGATCCCCATATTCATCATGGCGGCTTCCAGGTTTTTCTGCCGGGTTTTTAACTCCTCCAGGCTCAGGCTGTTAAAATAATCATAGACCACCTCTGCGCCTTCACGGGGGTGGGAGTCCAGTTCATTCAGCTCATCAAAGATGCCGTTGGTTTTATAATTTGCAAAATTCATAGATAAACTGCCTCCAGGATTTAAAAAATTAAATATAGGCATTTTTAGTATCTTCCATATAATATTCTACAAAAATGCTAAAATATTTCGATTCTTACTTGAAATTATCCAATCTTAAAAAATCCCTCCCGGAAATTGAAAGTTCTGCTGTGTGATTTCAAAAAATGTTGTAATTTTGCACCCGTTCGGCGAGATGGTGGAACTGGTAGACACGCTACTTTGAGGGGGTAGTGGGCGTAAGCCTGTGAGAGTTCGAATCTCTTTCTCGTCACCAGGCCCGGGTAGAAATACCCGGGCTTTTTTATTTTTCACGGTATCTCATTTCTTATCCGGAATTCAGTAGAATTTTATCTGAAGTTCAGCAGAAGCAATAGGATTCTGACTAGCTTTGTAAAATAATCGACAAAACTTATGAAAACGGAAAAGATGAAAATTAAAGAAGTGGCAGAAAATTCGCCGGAAAAACCTAAGAAATTATCCAAAGCAGGAGAATGGATGAGGAGTGGGAAAGGTAAGGACCTGATAACTATTGTGGATATGAAAGCCTTGTTGAAGTAATGAACAGGTTTCTTCTTGATACTAATATTCTTGTTTTTTTAGTACGCGGAGATATGGATGAATTTAGCTCCGAGGTAAGAGAAATCATAGAAGATTTCAACAATTGCCTGGAAACAAGTTCTGTTTCTTTGATCGAATTAATACAGTTATACAGAATAGGTAAAATTAAATTAAGAAAGGGTCAAAGTATAGAACACATTCTGGATATACTTAAAAATTCGGTTGGTATTTATACTTCCGGTTTTACAGAAAAGCAGGCATACGTCTTATCCAATCTTGAAGCAATAGAAGGCCATAACGACCCCTTTGACCACGCAATTATCTCTCACGCCATTGCTGACCGTTACACCCTGATATCCTCTGATAGTAAATTCAGGCACTACAAAAATCAGAAGCTGAATTTTGTATTTAACAAAAGGTAGAATTTCTTCTCCTTCAGATCTGACTACTGCCGTATCTGCTCCGCCAGAAAAGCTATTCCCTCCTGAAACGACTTCGGATCATATCCCAGCACTTTCACAGGTTTATCCAGGATAAAGCCGGTACGGGCAGGACGTTTGGCCGTTTGTTTGAACTGAGAGCCGTCGGTTTTATTAATCAGCGACTTATCCAGTCCGAAATAGTCCGCTGTCATCACCGCCATCTGGTAAGGGTTCAGCAGATCCTTACCACTGATATTAAAGATGCCTTCTGCCCGCTGACGCGCTATCAGGATACAGCCATCGGCCAGGTCTTCGGCCAGGGTAGGAGTACGCCATTGGTCATTCACCACATTGATAGCTTTACCACTTTCCAGCGAATTCTTTACCCAAAGTATGATATTGGAGCGACTCATATCATGGGCTATGCCGTACACCAGGATGGTTCGCGCTATGGCCCATTTCACCTTGCTGTGAATCACCAGCTTCTCTGCGGCATATTTGCTCCAGCCGTAAAAGCTTACGGGGTTGGCTTCGGCATCCTCCGTGTAAGGGCCGTCTGCTCCGTCAAAAATAAAGTCGGTAGAAAGATGCACAAAAAAACTACCGGATTTCTCCGCTGCTTCCAGGAGGTACTCCGTGGCAGTAACGTTCAGCTTCCAGCATTCTTCTTTTTCGGTTTCACACTGGTCCACATTGGTCATGGCAGCCGTATGGATCACCACATCGGGAGAATGCTGTCCGAATACTTCGTTTACACTGGTCTGATCCGTGATATCCAGAGACACATAGGTGTAACCCTCTGTGACAGGCAGGCGATTCTCTCCCCGTGCCGTGGCAATCACATCCACACCATTTTCACCTGCCAGTTTCTGTACCAGCTTTTGGCCGAGAAGGCCGTTAGAACCTGTAATCAGTATTTTCATAAGTAGGTGTAACCGTATTTTTTAGTGATTTTCTTTCTTTTCATTTTTTTCATGGAGATCTTCATCTTCTGATCTTCTTCCGGCCGGTTGAACGAGTCGGTTTTTACGCCTGCTATGGTATCCAGCAGGGCGGTGCTACCCACTACTTCACCGAATACCGTATAGTTTTTATCCAGGTGCGGGGTCCCTCCCAGGGTTTTATAAGCGGTCCTTTGGGCTTCAGTATATTTAAGATCATTTTTGTTTTCAAAAGCATCCAGATCCGTATCTGTAAATTTCTTCCCCTGTACAATATAAAACTGGCAGGCACTGGATTTCTTTTCCGGGTTATTGTCCCGCGCAGCAGCTATTACCCCTTTTTTATGAAAGCGGGCAGGATGATATTCAAACGGTATCCGTTCCATCTGCCCGCCACCGCCCCCTAAGCGCGCATCCTTCTCTGCATTCCTGGAATCGGGGTCACCGCCCTGGATCATAAAATTCCGGATTACCCGGTGAAAAAGCAGCCCGTCATAGAATTTCGATTGCACCAGTTTTTCAAAATTAGCTTTGTGCAGTGGCGTCTCGTCATACAGCACAAAATACAGCTTCCCTTTGTCTGTCTCTAATGTATAGAGATAATCCTTCTTTTGGGAGAAGGCCGATATACCCAATGTCAGAAGGATGGTGAGCAACAATAATTTTCTCATGGGTTGAAATAGCTCCGGTGTTTAATCCGGGGATTTGTTAAAGTTATTTTATCAGCTTTTGGCACTATAAAGCAGCCTATTGTTTCCTTTTTATATTTTCCAGGATTTCCCGTCCTCCGTTCTCCAATACCTGCAGGGCAGCAGATTTACCCAATGTCACCGGTTCCGTGCCGGTCTTTTCCACCATGATGGTGCTCTGCCCGTCTAATGAAGTAATGCCCCCTGTAAACACGATACTGTCGCCGGTATTCTTTGCATAACCGAAAACCGGAATAGAACATCCGCCGTTCATTTCTTTCAGGAAGGCCCGCTCAGCCAATAAGCATTTCTCCGTAATTTCATTGTTACATGCACTTTTTACGAAGTTTTTAAAACTTTCATCTAAAGTTACAGCAATCTCCACGGCTATGGTTCCCTGTCCTACAGGCGGGATAAACTCACTCAACGGAAAGCGATGAACAATCAGCTCATTATAGTTCATCCGGTTAACACCGGCATAGGCTAAGGCCAGCGCATCGCATTGTCCTTCCCTCATTTTTCTCAGCCGGGTTTGCAGGTTTCCCCGCATATTCACCAGCTGAATATGAGGATAATACCTCTTGAAAAAAGCCACTCTTCTCACAGATGAGGTACCTATTACCAGGGGCTGTGACAAATCTACGGGCTGGTCTGAAACCAGCACATCATTTGGCTCTTCCCGCTCGGTAAAAGCAATGATCTCAAATTCAGTACCCAGGTCAGATTGCAGATCTTTAGCCGAATGAACGGCAATATGAATCTCTCCGTTCAGGAGTTTTTCCTCCAGTTCTTCCGTAAATACACCTTTACTCCCTATCTTGGATAAAGCCACATCCAGCACTTTATCCCCGCGGGTTTCCATGGCCACGATCTCCGTTTCTGCTCCTGCCGCTTCTAAACGGTCCTGAATATAATGTGCCTGCCATAAAGCCAGCTGGCTGGCGCGTGTTCCTATTTTTATCTTCAATGCTCTACAATTTCATAAAATAATAAACGCCCGTAAAACCGGTAATAAAACCCCAAAGGCCTCCGATCACTACCTGCCGCAGGTTATGCGCCCCCAAAAATAAACGGGAAGAAGAGATAATTCCAACCAAAAGCAGGATTATCAGTATAGCCGGTACCAGCCGGGGATCTGCGTACCGGAAGAATATAGCTACAAAAACACCCAGGACGCCCCCTATGCCCGAAACGTGCGCACTGATCTTATCAAAAAAGTTCAGGAAAAACAAACCGATAATATTGACCGCCATGGATGTGAAAATGACCGCAGTAGGCATAAAAACACTTCCTTTGGCATTTAAGAAATAAGCCACCGCCAGGAAAAAACCGGAAGTGAAAAGATACACCCGGGGCCTTTCATTCCGGTTATTCAGGGTAAAATCTTTAATAAAATGCATCCGGTATTGCAGGTACACAAACAGCAGCGGGATAATGGCCGTATAGGTAAAAGTCAGCAGGAACAAAGCCAGGAACAGCTTATTGCCCATAAAAATATAAAAGACCGGCAAAGGAGATACCCACTTCAAAACCAGCACCAGGTATGAAGGTATAAATACGGGATGAAACAGGTAGGATATTCCTTTCGCGAGTTTCTGCAGCACAATTAAAACGGGTTAAATCTCTTTTCTCAAACGGGCCACGGGTATGCCTAACTGTTCCCGGTATTTGGCCACCGTTCTCCGGGCAATATTATAGCCCTTGGCCTTCAGCAGCTTTTCCAGCTTGTCATCAGAGTAGGGCGATGTTTTTACTTCTTCATCGATCAGCGCTTTAAGAATGTTCTTCACCTCCCGACTGGAAGCATCTTCTCCTGATTCGGTAGCTATCCCCTCGGAGAAAAAGTATTTCAGGGGGTAAATCCCGAAATCGGTCTGAACCGACTTGCTGTTAGCCACCCTTGAAACCGTGGAAATATCCATATCGATCTTATCGGCAATATCTTTCAGAATCATGGGTCTCAGCTTACTTTCATCGCCTTCCACAAAAAAACTGAACTGGAATTCCACAATGGCTTCCATGGTTTTCAGCAGGGTTTGCTGGCGTTGCTTAATGGCATCAATAAACCATTTGGCCGCATCCAGCTTCTGCTTGACAAAAGTAACGGTTTCACGAATCTGTTTATTTCGCTTATCCCCGCGCGAGTACGTATCCAGCATTTCAGAAAATGACTTGCTTATTCTCAGATCAGGCGCATTTTTCGAGTTCAGCACAATCTCCATCTTTCCGTTTACATAAGAAACAATAAAGTCAGCCATAAGATAGGCCACATTATTGGAAGTGGAGATCATATTCCCCGGTTTGGGGTTAAGCCGGGTAATAAGCTGAAACACACTTTTCAGCGTTTCATCATCTATACCCAGTTTTTTCTGAATTTTATCAAAGTGTTTTTTACTGAATTCATCAAAATAATCTTCCAGTACAGTGAGTGCCAGGTTACTTTCCAGAGAATTAGCCTTCTTTTCAATCTGGAGAATCAGGCACTCCCGCAGGTCACGGGCGCCGATACCCGCCGGCTCAAACTTCTGTATTCTCTTTAAAATACCCTCTACTTCTTCTTCATTGGTATAAATATTCTGACTGAAAGCCAGGTCGTTACATATAGACCGCAGCGGCCTGCGTAAATACCCGTCGTCTTCTATTGAACCAATCAGCTGTTTCCCGATGGTGGTTTGTCTCTCATTCAGCTGCAGAAAACCCAGCTGCTGCATCAGCGACTCCTGCAGGGAGTCAACCGAAATCACCGGCATTACTTCACGTACATCATCCTGGTAGCCGTCTGACATCTTGTATCCTCCGTACTCGTCACCGTCGCTGCGGTAGTCTTTCAGGTTGAAGTCATCCAGGCTGTAGGTATCAATGCTCTGGTGCTCCTGGCCGTCGTCAGAGTAAGAATCGTCTCCGTTTACTGAATATTTTTCCTGTTCCAGGTTCTTTCCTTCTTCCAGGGCCGGGTTAATTTCCAGCTCTTCTTCAATTCTCTGAGCCAGCTCGGCAGTAGGTATCTGCAGAAGTTTAATGAACTGGATCTGTTGGGGCGAAAGCCTTTGCTGAAGGGATTGATTAAGGATAAGTTTCTGCATAGGGAAAGTAGTTTATGCCTGACTACCGGACTTCATACTCAAAATTAATAAAATTTATCAAATGCCCGGGTAATCGTATCCATTTTCATTTCTGTTTCCGCCCATTCTTTTTCAGGCTGCGAATCTTCCGTTATCCCACCACCGGCATACACATAGACCATTCCGTCTTCCACTTTCAGCGTTCTCAGGTTCACAAACAGATGACTTTCCGCTTTCACATTCACCGGCCCCAGGTAGCCGCTGTAAAACTCCCGGTCGTACCCTTCTATATCTTCAATGATTTTTTCGGCATTTTCTTTCGGCATCCCGCAGATGGCCGGGGTAGGGTGGAGCAGGTTCAGCATCACCGAGCTCAGGTTCGGAAAATTCACCTCCCGGTTATCTATGCTGTAGAATGTTCTCAGGTGCAGCAGGTTGCCGGCTTTTACCGTCTTGGGCCCCTCTTCCTCAAACTCCCTGACACGGATTTTCTTTAAACAATTGATAATGTAACGCCCTACAATAGCCTGCTCTTCAATCTCCTTATGTGTCCAGAGGGCATCTACCGGTTTTATCTCTTTTCCCGCCAGGTCAAAAGCAGACTGCGTGCCGGCCAGCGACATGGTAGTAAATAAACCACTGCTATTCTGCGAAACCAGAACTTCCGGAGAAGCGCCTATCCAAACCTGTTTGTTTTCAGGAATATAAACCATATTTATCATAGCATCACTATGAGAAATACTTAGCTTTTTAAAGGCTGAAAAGTAGTTGCTTTCCGTTATTTTGCCCAGCAGCTTCCGGCGGGAAAGCACCACTTTACGGGCTTCACCTTTCCTGATCCGCTGAATCACCTGCTGTACTTTCTCCCTGTATTCCGCGGCATCGCTTTCACCGGGAGCGGCCTCGTACGCAAAACCCTCTTTATTCTCCGGCAGCTCCGGCAGGCATTTCAGGTCGGAAATATCAATCTGGGGATGGTTAAAGTTCACTTCGCGCTCAAAATCTGCTTTGAGAAACAAAACAGGAGATGTACCGGTATCAAACGGAGCAAACGCAAACCCTGGCGGCAGCTCTTCAAAGTCTACTTTATCAAGCGTTAAAAAGGGATCATAGGAAATCAGCAGCCGGAATTTATCCTGCCGCGGAAGCCGGTAAACAGCAAAAGGAACACCCGACGCCACCAGGCCGTTAACCAGGGCAGAAGTATCTACACTATTTTCCGTAGCTAACATATTCGCCATCTTCCGGTTTGAGTTCGCCGTTATTGTATTTGGAAGGACACTTCAGGAGTATCTTATCCGCTTCAAAATAGCCACCTTCCAGGTTCATTCGGCCTACCACCACCACTTTCTCCGACTTTTCCATATCCTGGGGCTTAGGCTGATGGTGAACCACCCGGTATTGCGTATTCAGCGAGTCGATCATCAGGAATTCAAACTGGTTAGGGTTCACAGAAGGCTCATAACGTATCCCTATGGGGTCTCCGTTCGCATTCCGGGGCAACTCACCCACTACATGGATAGCTTTGGTATTGCCATTTTCAGCCAGTTCTTTGGCTTCTTTAAAACTCAGGTAGGTGCTGGCATCGCCAATAGTGGAGATGATCATGGCAATGGCCACGGCAATCACTCCTAACGCTATAATGTGACTTTTTTTCATATATCTCTTATTAGGCCCAAGTCTTCAATTGTACATTGTCAATTGTCAATTTTACTTTTTAAGATTTTCCACTTCCTTTTCCAGCTTGGTTACCTTCCTGTCCATCAGGAACAGGTACGCCAGAAAACCGGCTACTATAATCACCAGGCCGGCCACTACCACATAAATTTTACCTTCTGACCGCATCACGTCGGCCATTTCCACATTCAGAAGAAAACTCAGAAGTTTCATTCGTTTATCGTTTCGTTAATTAATTTGATTCTTATCCGGAGACTTGCAATCCAGGTGCCAATTAAAATCCAACCCAGCACGGCCGGATAAAAGATCATCCGCATTTTTACATCCATGTCGCTGCCGAACGCCGGGTTTCCCCCGTTTCCGGGATGCAGCGAGTCGGTCAGGCGAGGCAATATCCACACCAGGGGCATAAAAGAGGCAAACGCAAAAATATTGTAAATGGCTGAAAGGCGAGCCCGGCGCTGCTCGTCATCAAAAGAACCTCTGAGTATAAAATAGGCGGAGTAGATCAGCATACCTACTTCCACCGCAATGAGCTTGGGGTCTTTGGGCAGCCAGTCGCCCCAGGTGTAATTTCCCCACAGCATACCGGTAAAAAAACCCAGAATGCCAAAAACAATGCTCACCGCAGCAAACTGCGACGCATAAATATCATCGCGAATTTTACCTTTCTGCAGGTACCGTATTGAATACACCAGTGAGCTGACCATCAGGGCCATCATGGAAAACCACATGGGCACATGAAAATACACCATGCGTATGGTCTCATTGAGAATTTCCCGGCGGGGTGTTTCTCCTAAAAATCCAAAAATAACACTAAAGAGGAGCAGGGCAGCCCCCAGGAATTTCCACCAGTATTTTTTCATGTTTTAACTCTTCCACAAATAGGGAAATAACAAATAACTTAACGCTATAACAATTAAATCAATTCCAAAGATAGTCATTATTTCGTCATAACTGGCCGAAAACGCCAGGCCATCCATTGCATTTTTGGAAAGCTTGATGAGCATATTGATCAGCGGCAACAGGATGGGCAGGCTTAAAACCGCCAGAACCCCCGAAGAATTGTCGGTTTTGGAGGCAATTCCGGCCAGAAGGGTCAAAGAAGAACTAAAGCCCAATGAGCCCAGTACCAGCGCAATAAGGTATATTCTGTAGTCGCTTACGTGGTTTCCCAGCAAAGCCAGGTACAGTCCGAAGCCCAGAAGAGACAGGAAAAGCAGCAGCAGAAAGTTAAAAATGATCTTGGCCATAATGATGGCTCCCGGCCCGGCCAGCTGATAATAATAAAGATGCCGCCCGGAAGTCTCCTTCCGGAAGCTGTTCCCGGCAGAATTCACGGCAGAGAATAACAGAATAATCCAAAAAAGGGTGTTCCACGTGAGGCTGTCCAGGCTGTTGGTTCTCAGCATAAAGCTGATATAGCAGAGAAAAAGGGTAGACACCATAAACAGCACCATGGTATTGATGGTATTCTGCTGCCGGAGCTCCAGCTTAATGTCTTTCCAGATCAGGCTCTTAATTTCTTTCATGAATGATCATCTGTTTTATGAACTCCACCGGGGTGTCTTTCCGGTGAAGAAAATCCTCAAAACCCTGCTCTACATAATAATCGGGCTGCACAAAGAAATTTTCGTGCTTCAGGCCTTCCGTGCTGTGCACCAGCTTCATGAGGGGCAGATTCACCCGGATACCCGAGTGAGAAAGCTTTGCTGTATAAAACTGACCGGCAAACGACCCCCAGTTAGCCCCGCCGGGAGGCGTACCTACAAAGATACCCCGGTCATGGTTTTTTAACAAAGAAATGGTGAAGGTAGTGGCGGAATACGAGCCGCCGTCCATCAATACGAAAAGCCGGTTGGAATAGCCGTACCGGCTCACCGGTTTAAACTTCTTCTTTTGGGAAACATAGCTCCTGAAATAGCCGTTTTCCGTTTTACGGTTCAGAAACAGTCGACCGGCCAGAGCCGGAACTCCCAGGTAAGGCTTAAACACTTTCCGGAAACCGGCCCGTGAAATAAAAACCGTGTCGTAAATCCGGAAAGGTTCGGGCACCAGGTAAGATACCAGGCGGTTTACATTAACTACCGCGCCGCCGCCATTGCCCCGTAAATCCAGGATGAGGTTCTGAATACTGTCTGCTTCAATCTGCCTAAAACTTCGCTTTAACTGTTTTCTAAATTTATTTTCCGTAAATTCAAGCAAACTCTTCTTGCCTCTGAACGTAGTAATGTCCAGCTTCGCCGTACGGCTTAATGAATCCGTCATCTCCAGGTCAAAGTTTTTGCGCAACACATTTTTGTATCGTTGGGTCAGGTTTTTCATAGCCTCCTTGGCCGGAAGATATTTCAGGGTATCTGCCTTTAAGATACTGTCACCGGGAAGCACATACCGGATCTGCACCGAATCCTGTTTTCCGTACCAGCGAGTATACAGACCGGAGAAATTCCGCTCGGCATAATAGTTTTTGCTGTAAATATTATCAAAATCGGCTCCATAAAGGGTTCTGAACCGGTAAAAATCGGAAAGGGGAGGGCTGCCCTCAATAGATACTATACGGGTTCCCCGCAGCAGTGTGCTGTCGGCCGACTGGTTATAATGAATATAAAAATCATTGCCGAATTTTCTTAGAATGAGTGGAAAAACCTTCACCTCCTTCCCGAAATAGCGGGGGGGCAAGCCGGTAGCCAGGTGTAAATCCTGTATTCCGCTGGTCAGGAACGCCAAACGGTGATACGCCTGCAAAACGGAAAGGGAGTCGGCAGACCGTAAAGAATCCATTCGCAGCGCGAGTTGTTCCGGCGTTTCATAGTAATGCAGGCCGGGATAATACTTTACCAGCAACCCGTGCAACTGCTCCAGGTCTTCATTGAACTCACGGGCTGATAAGATCTTTTGAGCACCTGCCGGAGAAAATAAAAGGAAAAACAGGACAAAAAAGGCGCCTGTTCTGAGAATAATTTGCATTCACCATTGAAAAATCCCTTAAAATTACGCATCTTTTCTATTATCTTTGCAGCCGTTTTAAAAAGTTCTTTGAATATATGCTGAATCGTAGACTGGCGAGAGTAAGGGCAATGCAGGGTTTATATGCTCTTGAGATATCGAAAGGGGCGAACTATTTACTGGCCCAGGAACTCATATCTGAAGCTTTTGCTCCCGATCTGAATTCCATGGAGAAACAGGATCGGAATAAACTGGCCGGAATGGCCCGCCTGGCACAATCGGTATTTGAAGATGATATCAAAAAACGGGGGGCTGCTCCGGAAGATGCCGTTCCTAAAGAAGTAAGTACGGCCGTGGCCAAAGCCCGGGAATACTACCGCCTGAAAAACAAGAAAGATTTTGATTTTCATGCTGCGCAAACCCTGATTGATGCCGAGAAAACCTACGATATCTACCTTTATATTCTGAATCTGCTGGTTCTGCTGGCAGCCAAATCCGACTCTATTCTGGGAAAAAACAGGGTTATCTCCACCCTGAAATCAGCCAAAGAACTGGAATTTTACTCCCTGAAACGTTCTGTAAGCCTCGAAAACGAGTCTACCCTGGTCAATAAGCTGTATAATGAGGCTGTAAAAGGCAATGCGCACGTGGCAGAATACCTGGCTATCGTGAACAAAACCCGGGAAGACGAGCTGGCCATTGTAAAGTACATTGTTAAAAATATCATTCTGAAGCACGAAGTAAGTGCTGATTTCTTTGAAAAACTGCATATTTTCTGGCCGGAAGACAAGGAAATTCTCCGTACCATGGTTTTTCACACCTTTGATAACTATGTGGAAGATGAAGTGGTTATCATTGAAAAACTGGATGACCAGTGGGACGAAACCAAAGATTTTCTCCGTACCCTCTTCCGGGAAACGGCCTCGCGCGATGAAGAATTCCTGGATTATATTCTTCCGCATCTGAAAAACTGGGATCTGGAACGTATTATTGAAACCGATCTTATCCTCCTGAAGATGGCCATTGCAGAGCTTACGCTGTTTCCCAGCATCCCGGTGAAAGTGACTATCAATGAGATTATTGAGATTGCCAAAAACTACAGCTCAGAAAAAAGCAAGATCTTTATAAACGGTATTCTGGATGCAGTATGCAAGGATTTGCAGGCCAAAGGACTGATCCGGAAAACCGGGCGGGGAATGCTGGATAATCGATAGAACCTGCCTTCATTTGAAATTTTTCTTGGTGATCTTACGTTTTGATTCTATATTTATAAAACCAAAAACAACATTTTTATGAACACTCAGGCAAAATCTTTAATCGCATTTTTAGCAGGAATAGCAGCTGGTTCGGCAATAGGCGTTTTATTTGCACCTGAAAAAGGGGAAGTAACCCGTGAAAAATTATCCAGCAGCCTGGGAGACTACAGAGACCAGCTTGTAAACTTTATCAATGACCTGCGCGAAAGGGGTGAAGAAGTGGCCCTGGAATATGTAGGCGGAGACAATAATGCTAAGGCAGAAGGTAAAAAAGTAGTCAATGAAGCCCGTCAGAAAGCAGAAAAACTGCTGGAAGATGTGGAAGATCTGATGGGTCAGATCAAATCGAAAGCGTAATTAACTTTATAAATTTTTATGGTATTATTACAAGCAGGAGCGGGCGGTGGAAACATGAGTTTCCTGATCATGATGGTGGGTATGTTTGCCGTTATGTATTTTTTTATGATTCGCCCACAGCAGAAAAAACAGAAAGATCAACAAAAAATGGTAGAAGAGCTGAAGCCCGGTGATGATGTGGTAACGGCCGGAGGACTTCACGGAAAAGTGCTGTCTAAAGACGAAAGTACCGTAACCATCTCCGCAGGTGGCGGCGCCAAGCTTACTTTTGAAAAATTTGCCATTTCTAAAAAAGTATAAATGTCTGTAACTGCCCGTAAAACCAAAGCCCAGAGCATCGGAGAGGCCTTTGAGTCGTTTCTGAATGTTTACAAGCTCAGGTCTCGTTATAACGAGACCTACCTGGTTACTTATTGGGAAAAGCTGATGGGAGTCTCCATCGCGCAGCGTACAGAAAAAATTTATATCAGCAAGGGAGTCCTTTTTTTAAGGATTTCCTCTGCTCCTTTAAGACAGGAACTGGTTCTCGCCAAGTCCGGGATCATTTCCCTCTTAAATAAAGAGATGGGAGGCGAAATCGTCAAAGATGTGGTATTTATATAATGTTCGCTCCTCCCTATCTTCAACCGGGCGATAAAGTCGCCATTACGGCTCCGGCCAGCCGTGTATTTCTCGGGGACCTGAGTGAAGGTATCAAAACCCTTCAGCAATGGGGTCTCCGGGTAGAAATGGGGATTACTCCCGGCCGTTCCTTCCATAATTTCTCCGATACTTTTGAGAACCGTTTACAGGAGCTTCAGCGTTTCCTGGACGATTCTGAAATAAAATGTATCCTGGCGGCACGCGGTGGTTACGGTGTTTCTGATCTCATAGACCACCTCGACTTTACCTCTTTTAAAAAACATCCCAAGTGGATGGTGGGTTTTTCCGACCTGACCGCCCTGCTGCTTCATCTGAATTCACTGGGTTATGAGGCTATACACGGGCCTATGGCCAAGACATTGTCGTTTGATCCTGCCTGGTCTTCCGAAAAGCTCAGGGCTGTCTTATCAGGCGAAACTCCGGTTTACAACCTGCCCGTTTACCCTGGAAACCGGGAGGGACAAGGTAAAGGCCCGGCAGTGGGAGGGAACCTGGTTCTACTTGCCCATTCCATAGGTTCCGCCTCCGATATCTCTTATGACGGAAAAATCCTGTTCCTGGAAGATATAGGCGAAAAGCTTTATAACATTGACCGGCTGATGGTTCAGCTGAAACGGGCCGGAAAATTAAAGCATCTGGCCGGGCTGGTAGCCGGATCATTTACCGATATGGGCGACCCTTCTTTCGGGTGGACGGCCGAAGAAATCATCCTCCATCATACCACCGCCTATAATTATCCGGTAGCTTTAGGTTTTCAATTTGGCCATGAAGATGTAAATTTGCCCGTAATTATGGGCAGAAATTATGAACTGACGGTAACGCCGGCAGAAGTTACCCTTAAAATGTCAGGAAATGGAGTCGTTTGATTTTAAAAAATATCACGTTCGGGCCATGAACGCTTCCTCTGAAGCAGAAAAAGCACAGATTAACCAGGAACTCAAAGATTTGTACGAGGCGCTGGACGAAGAGTCGAAAAAAATATTTAACGAAGAGCTGCAGCAATTTCTCATAAAAGAATATGCAGCCATAAATTCAATGTATACCGGAATAAACAATTAGTCTATGAGTGCTACTTTACAGGACATCATCAGTCACGCCAAAGAATACGGGTTTGTATTTCCTTCTTCCGAGATTTACGACGGCCTCCAGGCTGTATACGATTACGGTCAGAACGGAGTAGAGCTGAAAAATAATATCAAGCAAGTATGGTGGAAAGCCATGACCCAGCTGAACGACAATATAGTAGGGGTAGATGCCGCCATCTTCATGCACCCGCTTACCTGGAAGGCTTCAGGGCACGTAGACGGGTTTAATGACCCTATGATTGACAACAAAGACTCTAAAAAGCGTTACCGGGCCGACCAGCTCCTGGAGGGTAAAGCGGAAGAGTACGCTGCTGCCGGTGATGAAGCCAGGGCGCAGGCGCTGCTTCAGAAAATGGGAGCACTGCTGGGTGCGGAGAAGCTGGATGAGGTGAGAGACCTGATCATCGAAGAGGGCATTGTATGCCCCATTTCCAAAACCTCGAACTGGACCGAAGTGCGCCAGTTTAACCTCATGTTTTCTACCCAGGTGGGTTCAGTGGCCGAAGACGCCAGCCAGATTTACCTGCGGCCTGAAACGGCTCAGGGGATTTTCGTGAACTTCCTGAACGTGCAGAAAAGCGGCCGTATGAAGGTGCCTTTCGGGATCGCCCAGATTGGTAAAGCCTTCCGGAATGAGATCGTGGCCCGCCAGTTCACCTTCCGTATGCGGGAGTTTGAACAAATGGAAATGCAGTTTTTTGTACGTCCCGGCTCGGAAATGGAATGGTATGAAAAATGGAAAGACGCCCGCTTGCGTTTCCATAAAGCCCTGGGCCTGCCGGCTGAAAAGCTGAAGTACCACGATCACGAAAAGCTGGCGCACTACGCCAATGCCGCTGTAGATATTGAATACCAGTTTCCTTTCGGATTCCGGGAAATTGAAGGGATTCACTCCCGTACTGATTTTGACCTGAGAAACCACCAGGAGCTGTCGAAAAAGAAACTGCAGTACTTTGATCCGGATCTGGGTGAAGACGGCAAAACTATAGGAAACTACATTCCGTTTGTGGTAGAAACCTCGGTAGGAGCGGATCGTCTTTTCCTGGCTGCCTTCTGTAATGCCTTTACCATGGAAACAGGTGAAAAAGAGCGGACTTACCTGAAGCTCCACCCGGCACTGGCACCGGTAAAAGCGGCGATCCTGCCGCTGGTGAAAAAAGACGGCCTGGCAGAAAAAGCCCAGCAGATCGCTGATTCCCTCCGCCTGTCTTTCCGTACGGTTTATGACGACGGCGGCGCCATTGGTAAGCGCTATACCCGCCAGGACCTGATCGGAACGCCGTTCTGTGTAGCCGTAGACTACGAAACCATGGAAAATGACACCGTGACCATCCGTCATCGCGACAGCATGGAGCAGGAGCGGGTGAAGGTTTCAGAACTGAAAGAGAAAATTGGTTTTGCGGTAGACCCGCAACGGATTCTGGAGGCAATATAAGAGTAGAAGAATAATGAAGCCGGGGGAAATTCTCCGGCTTTTTTTTAGGTCTTCAGTCCATTGGTAGGAGTAATACAAATGCAACAGGTTGTTTCGGTTACACTCGGTTCTCGACTTCGCCCGGTTCTCGACTTCGCTCGGTTCTCGACTTCGCTCGAACTGACAAGTGGCGGTTGTTCCTGTCAGTTCGAGCGAAGTCGAGAACCGGGCGAAGTCGAGAACCGGAAACCGGGCATTTAATTCTCCAGCAACCACAGATCATTCTTATTCACATACGCCACCCCGCGGTTCCAGTAAGCCTTCTGCCAGATATCTTCACTGCCGAAAATATTGATCTTATTTCCCGGTTCTATTTCACCGATTACCGTGGCCGCCGAGCTCGGAAAGTCACGCAGATACGTTTTTTCTTTTACAATGGCCGAACGGTAGCTGGAGGGAAGATTGATAAGCAGGGCCAGCAGCACCATATACGTGATCACCAGCGCCCAGTTATTCCGGTAGATGGGTTTGCCCTGCTTTCTCTTGGTAAAAAGCACCCACAACAGGAAAATGCCAAAAAAAATCATGGCGTAAAGTATGAAAATATAATACTGCTGGTAAAGGGCAAATACGAAATTGATATTGTTACGCTCATAGCCCGTGAATTTGTTGACCAGCGCTATTTTGTTCATCTTGTCAAAAACCTCATCGGTCGGTTTCAGGTTATAATAGCTGTTCAGGTAAAAAAGAGCCTTGGGAAAGTTCCCTTCGTTTTCAAAAATATAGGCCAGCCTGAGGCTTACATTTTCATTATTGACCTTCGGATCGGCAAATATGGCCTCATACATTTTAGCAGCCTCGGCATAATTCCGGGCTACGAAAAGAGAATCCGCTTTTTTTGCAATATCGTTTTGTGCTTTACTATCAAAAGGTTGGGCCAGGAGCGCAAAAAAAAGTAAAAATATTTTAATAAAGGCCTTTTGAACTGTAGCAATAAATGCATAGTTTTGCATCCTCATTTGAGAGAGACACTTTCTGAAACGAGTTTTGATTCCGTAGCTCAGCTGGTAGAGCAATACACTTTTAATGTATGGGTCCTGGGTTCGAATCCCAGCGGGATCACTAAAAACAACAACAGAATCGGTTTCGATTCCGTAGCTCAGCTGGTAGAGCAATACACTTTTAATGTATGGGTCCTGGGTTCGAATCCCAGCGGGATCACAAAGCGATGAAAAACTCATCGCTTTTTTTATGTCCTTTGTTTTAATTTTCTCATTCATCTTTGCAAAGATAAAGCACCTTGCATGAAGAAAAAATACGAAATTGAAAACATCCGGATCCTCGACTTTGCCGCGGAAGGAAAATGCATCGCAAAGAACGACGGTGAAGTGATTTTTGTAGACGGGAGCAAGGTGGTTCCCGGCGATGAAGTAAGGTTGCTGGTCTCCAAGTCTAAAAAACGTTTCTCAGAAGGAAGGGTTCTGGCCATTCATCAATTCAGCACAGACAGGGTAGAGCCTTTCTGCGCGCATTTCGGCGATTGTGGCGGCTGCAAGTGGCAACACGTACCCTACGAGACCCAGCTGGCCCAGAAAGAGCGTCAGGTGTACGATCAACTCTCCCGGATAGGTAAAGTGACATTGAACAATACTTCGCCCATCCTGGGCTCTGCAAAGACCCGTTTCTACCGGAATAAGCTGGAATATACATTTTCCAATTCCCGCTGGTTTACGGAAAAGGAGGCAGACTCAGAGGAAGACCTGGACCGGAATGCCCTGGGATTTCACGTTCCCCGGCGTTTTGACAAAGTATTGCCAATTGAGCATTGCTACCTGCAGGGAGATCCCTCTAATGCCGTACGGAATTTCTTCCGGGAAGCTGCCATGGCCTCCGGTAAGCCTTTTTATGATCACATCGTGCACAAAGGCTTTTTTCGTACCCTCATGATCCGTACCACTTCTACCGGCGAGCTGATGGTGTTGGTGCAATTCGCTGAAAACGACCGGGAGGCGATCAAAGCCATACTGGATCAGTTTGTGGCTGAATTTCCGCAGGTGACTTCCTTAAGCTATGTGATCAATACCAAAGGAAACGATACCTTTTTTGACCTGGAACCGGTGTATTATCACGGACTGCCTTATATCACGGAAGAAATGGAGGGGCTGAAATTCCGGATAGGTGTAAAATCATTCTACCAGACCAATTCCGAACAGGCTTACGAATTATATAAGCTGGTTCGTGAATTTGCTAAAATCGAAAAAACAGACCTCGTTTACGACTTATATACCGGCACGGGCACTATTGCCAATTTCCTGGCGCGCCAGGCCCGCGAGGTAGTAGGAGTGGAGTACATAGAACCGGCCGTACAAGACGCTAAAATAAACTCGGAGATCAACGGTATCCACAATACCCGTTTCTTTGCCGGAGACATGGCTAAAATCCTCAATGATGAATTTGTGGCAGCTAACGGCCGGCCGGATATCGTGATCACCGATCCGCCGCGTGCCGGCATGGACAAGGCCGTATGTGAAGTGCTGCTGCGGGTAGCCCCGCGGCGCATAGTTTACGTCAGCTGCAACCCCGCCACACAGGCCCGCGACCTGGAGATATTAAGTGAGAAATACGAAGTGGAAGCCGTGGCACCGGTAGACATGTTTCCCCATACTTTTCATGTGGAGAATATTGTCAGCCTGGTAGTAAAGAATTAATACTTTTCCTTCTTCAGGTTTTCGATATCTATTTTCTGGTGCTTAATAGAGTTTTTATCCAGCTCGGTGTATTCATGCCGCTGACGGCTGATATCGGCCGCTGCGTAGATAGCGTGCAACATAGAGCCCGGATCCGCCAGGTTTTGCCCGGCAATATCAAAGCCGGTGCCATGGTCCGGTGAGGTGCGTACCCCGGGAATCCCTGCCGTAAAATTAACCCCGGTATCAAAGGCCAGCATTTTAAACGGCGTCAGGCCCTGATCGTGGTACATGGCCAGGATAGCATCAAATTTTGTGAAATTATTCGATGCAAAGAAGCCGTCAGTAGGGAAGGGGCCAAATACCAGGTGGCCTTTGTTTTTATACTGCTCTATCACCGGGCTGATCACCTGTTTTTCTTCGTCGCCCAGCAGGCCGTTTTCTCCGGCATGCGGATTAAGGCCTAATACCGCTATTTTCGGTTTTGCAATACCAAAATCCACCTTAAGCGAATGAAGCATAAGGTCCAGCTTGGAAGCGATGGCCTCACGGCTCAGCACTTTTTTCACTTTATCCAGCGGAATGTGCCCCGTTACCACACCTATCCGCAGGCCTTCACTGATCATGAACATCAGTACATCTTTCTTATCAAAAGCCTGGGCCAGGTATTCGGTGTGCCCGGGAAATTTAAACGACTCACTCTGTATATTTTCCTTGCTGATAGGAGCCGTGACCAATGCATCGATTTTACCGCTCTTCAGGTCTTCAGTGGCCCTGGCCAGGCTGTCAAAAGCCAGCTGCCCGGCTTTCGGGTCCAGCTGTCCGGGTGTCAGCTCAAAGTATTCTCCTTTCAGGCAATTCACCAGGTTAAAGTTCTTTTGCTGCGCCTGCGAGGCGTCCTGAACATGGGTGTACTGCCAGTTCGGCAGTCCCACCAGGTTTTTGTATTTGCTCAGATGCTTTCCGGAACCGTATATCACAGGAATACAGATTTTGTTGACCCGGTGGGTATTCAATGCTTTCAGCAGCACTTCCGGGCCAATTCCGTTGATATCACCTGTTGTAATTCCTATTTTGGGTATAAATTCCATTCACATCTTGATTTTGTGGGGCAAATTTAGGGATTTTCCCCTTACTACGTATCAAATTTGATACGTAGTTCAGAAACATCTTAGACTGCTGTCTACGTGATTATTTCGGCCCTTCCGCCTTTTCCATTGCCTCAGCCGGCTGAGCACCCATCGTAAATTCCAGTTCTCCGCCTTTCATAATATCTGCATAGGAAATAGACAGCTTTTCATAGCTTTTACCGTTCAGGCGTACACTTTGAATATACTTATTCTCCCGGCTGTTATTTTTTGCAATAATCCGGAATTGCTTATCCTGACCTACCTTTATAGTAGCCTTATCTACAATGGGAGACCCGAACACAAACTCCCCGCTAAGCGGATTAGCCGGGTAAAAACCCAGGGAAGAAAGCACATACCAGGCACTCATCTGGCCCACATCCTCATTTCCGCTCAGACCACCAGGGCGGGTAGTATAAAACTTATCGGCTACTTCCCTCACTCTTTCTGCTGTTTTCCCGGGCTTTCCCGCAAAGGTGTAAAGATAAATCACATGGTGGCTGGGCTCATTACCGTGCGCATACTGCCCTATCAGCCCGCTGATGTCGTTAGAAGCCGTGGCGTCCAGCTCACTGGGCAGGGCAAAAAACTCATCCAGTCTTTTTACAAACGGCTCGTCACCTCCCAGCAGGCTGATCAGCTCATACGGCTGGTGGGGTACCATCCACAGGTATTGCCAGGCATTGCCTTCCACGTAGTCGTTGGTACGGTGATCGGCACTAAAGGGGTTAAAATTCTTACGGAAAGAGCCGTCTGCAAAACGTCCGTTAAAAAATTTCTTTTCAGGATCAAAATAAAGCTTGTAAAGACCGGACCGCTCTTCGTAATACCGTGCTATATCCTCTTTTCCCAGGGCCCGGGCCATCGCTGAAAAGGCCCCGTCGGCCACCGCGTATTCCATACCCCAGGCCACTGTTTCATGAATCTTATCCGTAGGTATCCATTTCAGGTCTTTCACCCATTTCTGGCCGATGGGAAGCTCCGTTTCCGTAGGATGATTAGAAACTTTATACAGCGCATCAAATGCCCGCCGGGCCGTTTCTTTTCCAATCAGGTCTTTCCGGAAGGCATCTGAAATAACGGTCATGGCCGGGTTCCCTATCATACAAAAGGTTTCACTTCCATAAAGCGGCCAGAGAGCCATGGCATCCTGCTGTTCGGTAATACTTACCAGTGACTGCACAAAATCTTCCGAGCGCTCAGGGTCGGTCAGGGTCAGCAGGGGGTGCTGTGCCCGGTAGGTATCCCACAAAGAAAAAGTGGTATAATTGTCAAAACCGGCGTTTCTGTACACCTCCTTGTCCGAACCCCGGTAATCACCGTTAACATCATTGAAGAGGGAAGGCGCAAACCGGGTATGGTACATAGCCGTATAAAATACCGTTTTTACTGAATCATGGCCCTCAATCTCTATCCGCGATAAATGGTTATTCCACTTTTCCCGTGCTTCTTCCCGCAGCCGGTCGAAATCATTATGTGGCACCTCCGTATCCATATTCAGCAGGGCGTTTTCGGTACTTACCGGCGAAAGGGCCACCTTTACCACTATTTCTTTCTCCGTATCTGTCAGGGCCGGGAATAACAGGGCCCGCGTAGCTTTACCTTCTGCCCGGTTTCCCTGCACCGTCACGGTATCTTCAAACAGCTCCATAGCTTTTACGGGTACGGAGGTTTTCAGGGCAAAAAACACCCGCTGGTCTTTTGACCAGCCGGTAGAAAAACGTTCACCCGTAAAGAGGGTATCATTTACCTGCTCAAACCGGGTGGCCACGGCCGCATCCCACCCCATACCGAATTTCAGGTCTACCAGCAGATGCGCATTTTCCGTTTGCTCAAAACGATACCGGTGCATACCTACACGTTCAGAGGCCGTAAGCTCGGCCGTTACACCGTATTTATCCAGGTATACCTTGTAATACCCGGCTTCCGTTTTTTCATTTTCTTTTTTAAACAAAGAGCCATAACCCGTCTCCGGCTTTTCAAACGCCATGGGCTGAAGCTGCGGTTTCCCTGTAGCCGGCAGCACCAGGATATCATTCAGGTCACCAATACCCGTTCCGCTCAGGTGGGTATGGGTAAAGCCCAGGATTTCCTCACTGATATAATTATAGCCGGAGCACCAGTCCCATCCGCTGAACTCATCCCAGCTCCTCATAATTTGAGAAGGGCCTAACTGTACTGCCCCAAACGGCACATTGGCCCCTACAAACACGTGCCCGTGCCCCTTCGATCCGATATACGGATTCACATACGCAGACAAATCCCTTTGTGAAACCTCCTTCTGACATCCCGTTAACACTAACAGCCCGATTCCAAGCAGCCTGACCCTCATATTTCCTTTTTGTTTGTATTAATAACAAAAATAAGAAAATAAGTCACCCGCCTTTATGTAAATAAGTAGAAATGTTCCTTATCTCACAAAACAGCCCGTCTATAAAATTTGATTTACAGAAGAGCCTATATCCCCATTATGGGAACAAATCAAATTTTCAGGAGGGCATTGTTTTGTGAATGTTTTTTTACGGTCGGCCGCTGCCGCCTACTTTTTTTCGAAAAAAAGTAGGTCCGTCTGAAAGACAAAAAAAGGCCGGGCTTCATTGAAACCCGGCCCTCTCTTACAGAACTCCTTAATTTATATCGTCTGACGGTTCATTACTTCCGTCTGCTTCCGGATCGACTCCATGTGAATCAGCTTAAAGAGCTCTTCTACCACTTCAGGGTAAAGATTCAGGCTCCTGGCCCATTCTGCCCGGCTTTCATGTACGTGCTTCCAGCGATCCAGCTGCAGTACAGCCACATTGTTATCACGCTTGTATTCGCCTAGCTGCTCTACCACCGCCATACGGCTGGCCAGTACTTCCATCAGCTCTCTGTCCAGGTTATCCAGGCGTGCTCTCAGCCTGTCCAGCTCCGACTGGAAGTCTGTTCCGTAAGTCGCTTTACGGAATTCCGTACTGTTCAGCATTTCGCCCAGTGCATCCGGGGTAAGCTGCTGAGAGGCGTCTGACCAGGCTTCATCGGGGTTCCTGTGCGACTCAATGATCAGACCGTCGTAGTTCAGGTCCATAGCCCGTTGGGTAAGCTCAGCCAGGTAGGCTCTTTTACCCGCCATGTGGCTGGGGTCCCCGATCATCGGGATGGAAGGGAAATGTGTTTTGAACTCTACGGCAATCTGCCACATAGGCGAATTCCGGTATTTGGTTTCCTGGGCATTGGAGAAGCCGCGGTGAATGGCACCCATTTTGGTGATTCCCGCTCCGGCAATCCGCTCAAATGCACCTACCCAAAGGGCCAGGTCAGGGTTTACCGGGTTTTTGATCAATACAGGTACATCCACACCTTTCAGGGCATCAGCCAGATCCTGAACGTTAAAAGGGTTCACCGTGGTTCTCGCACCGATCCACAATACATCAATACCGTATTTTAATGCAAGCTCAACGTGCTGGGGAGTGGCCACTTCTACGGCTGTTTTCAAGCCTGTCTGCTCTTTTACCTTTTGTAACCAGGGCAATGCTTCTTCTCCTTTCCCCTCAAAACTGCCCGGCCGGGTCCTTGGTTTCCATACACCAGCACGGTATACATGTGCATAACCGTTACGGGCTATACCCTCAGCCGTTTCCAATACCTGCTCTTCTGTTTCTGCACTGCACGGGCCTGCAATGATCAGGGGTTTGCCATCTGTTTTTATCCAGGACTCCAGTGGCGACACGTTCAAATTTGCTTTCATTAAGTGAAACTATTTAATCCTATTCATATTTTAGTTTAAAAACCAATTCTCTTCCTATCTTTGTGCCTCAATATTTCATCGAGTAGCATATGGCACCCAAACGTCGTATTGATTTTTCAGATACGGAAACAGCGTTCAAGAACCAATCCAACAGCCAGCTTAACCTCAACTACTATATATTTATGGCCATGAATCAAAATTGGCTGGTAAATATAGGTACTTTTTTAATTAAGTGGTTTTTGAAGCTCGGTTTACCCATAAAATTTATAATTAAAAGAACTATTTTCCAATTATTCTGCGGGGGTGAAGACATTCAGGAGTGTGAAAAGACCATTGATAAGCTTCACCGTTATAAAGTAGGTACCATCCTGGATTATAGTGTGGAAGGGGAGGATGACGAAAAAAGCTTTGATGAAACCAAGGCTGAGCTCATGAAAACCATTGAAATGGCCCAGCAGTATCCCGAAAAAATCCCGTTCTCTGTATTTAAGGTGACCGGCATAGGTTCACGTGAGCTGCTGACAGAAGTGCAGGAGTTTGGTATCGACTGCCTTTCTCCCGAAAAACTGAGCGCCTACCAGCGCCTGGTCAAAAGATTCCGGATTCTCTGTAAAAGCGCGGCAGATAAAGGGGTACGCCTGTTTATTGATGCGGAAGAAACCTGGATCCAGGACGTGATTGATGAGCTGGCCCTGGAAGAGATGAAAAAATATAACTCTCCGGCTAAAACCATCATATACAATACCTACCAGATGTACCGGACCGCCTCCTACGGAATCCTGGCTTCGCATATTGAGACGGCCAAAGCAGAAGGCTTTACGGTAGGTGCCAAGCTGGTGCGGGGTGCTTATATGGAAAAGGAAAGAAAGCGGGCGGAAGAAAAGGGCTATCCCGATCCGATCAACCCTACTAAAGAGGCATCGGATGAGGAATACAATAAAGCCGTTACATTAAGCATAACCAACCTTGATCATATCAGCGTGTGCCTGGGTACCCACAACGAAGACAGCTGTAACCTGGCCGTAGGTCTCCTGGATGAGAAAGGAATCCCCGCTTACGACACCCGCGTGTTTTTTGCCCAGCTGCTGGGAATGAGTGATAACATCTCCTTTAACCTGGCACATGCCGGCTATAATGTAGCCAAATATGTGCCCTACGGCCCTATTGAAGCCGTAATGCCTTACCTTTTCAGAAGGGCAGATGAAAACACCTCCATAGCCGGCCAGAGCAGCCGCGAGTATTTATTGATTAAAAAAGAAAAGGAAAGAAGAAAATCAGCATGAGGAAATATTTTTTATTTGCATTATTACTTATACTGATCGACCAGGCCATCAAATTATGGATGTTTTACGTGGTGGTTCCTGAACATAACGGCACTATTGACCTCATTCCCGGCGTTTTTAAGCTTCATTATGTGACTAACCCCGGAATGGCTTTCGGTATGGAGCTGGGCGGTAATTACGGCAAGGTGGCCCTGACCCTTTTCCGGATCGTAGCCATGGTGCTGATCGGGTATTATCTGTATAAGCAGGCACAAAAACACCCCAATAACGGGATTCTCTGGGCCCTGGCTGCCATCCTGGCCGGTGCTTTAGGTAACCTTATCGACAGTATCTTCTACGGGGTTTACCTGCCGGGAAATTCTCCCGAATGGGTAAAAACGCCGTGGTTTCATGGGGAGGTGATTGATATGTTTTACTTCAACTGGCTCGACGGATTCTGGCCGGAGTGGGTGCCTCGTTACGGGGGATCGTATTTCCTTACTCCCATTTTTAATTTCGCTGATGCTTGTATATTTTGCGGAGTAGTAGCAATTTTGATCTTTCAAAAGAAATTTTTAGAACTCGGAAAATAAATGATGAAGCCTTTTAATTTAAAAATTGCCGTTGTCATACTGATCTTTATAGCACTTTACGGCTCATACAATGTTCCCGGGGTCAAAGTCCAGAAGCTCATCCAGGTGGTATCCATCCTTCTGAGCATAGGATGTATGGCGTTTATTCTCAGGCACCCCGAAGAGCAAAAGAAGAAATGGTGGAATATTTCCCTGACCGTCTTGCTGCTGGCCACTCTGGTGGGTTTTATTATCGGGAAATAATTCCTTCAGCGTTTATTGTAGAGAAACCTTAACCCCTGACGGGTATAATACTTAAATTTCTCATCGGAAGAAACTAAAGTGTGGCGATCTGTTATTGCATGCGAAACGATAGCAAAATCATCTGGGTCATTGTGGCCGGACTCCGCATCTAATTTTAAGAGCGTGTTTACATGCCTTTCTGTAAAGGGAAGTATGCGGATATTTAAATTGTTCGTTAACAATTCTAATACGTTTTCTTTTTCCCAGCCCCTTCTTGGTTTTATTTTAGCTTTCCTAAGAAGTTGAGATACTTCTATCATAGATACAGAACTCACTTCACAAATATTATAAGCGTCAGAAATTACAGCCAATATATCCCTCTGTATTTTATAGTCTTCTCCTGATATTATATACACAAGGATATTGGTATCTAACAAATACCTGTTCATTATTTCAAAATCGCTTCATGATCAATGATTTCGAATGCGGATTTCCCGCTCTTCAACCATTCACCAATTTTTGAAAGCTTCTTCGGTTCCTCCTTCATTGATTTAAAGCCGAATTCTTTGTCCCTCCTTTTGCTTGTCTTTTTTTCTTTGGTTTCCATAAGTTCTGTATAATTTAATGCACAAATTTAGATATACAAAAATTATTTCTTCTGAACTCTGGATAATAAATGCAACTAAAACAAAAAACGTTAACAATGCTTATAGTAAAGATTACCCCAATACTACTTCCCTATGCTTCTTCCCCCATAGCACTATGCTCTCGATAAGCGGCTCCAGTGACTTCCCGTGATCTGTAAGACAATAGGTCACACCACTGCCGGAATCCGCCTCTCTTACCAGCAGCTTGTTCATTTCCAGGTACCTTAGCTCTTTGGTAAGAATACGGGGGGTAATAAGGGTAAGATCCCGCTGTAATTCATTAAAGCGCTTCCCTTTATCACACAGGCTGGCCAGAATGGCGCCCTTCCATCTTCCCCCAATGATATCTATTACATCCTGAACGTCCCGCAGCCATTCCTGTTTTTGCTTATTTTTCATCCTGAAGCGTTTCCTAACTATCCTCAAATATAGTGGTTTTTTAAAGCTTCGTGATAGAATCTCCGGCCGGCATTTCTAGATTTGCATCAAGACCAAAACCTGAAAAAATGAATATTGCTGTAATAGGTGCTTCGGCCGGTGCAGGCCTTGAAACCGTAAAGCTGGCATTACAACGTAACCATACCGTAATTACCCTTTCCCGCTCTGCCATCCCTTTACCTCCTGATCCCTGCCTGAAAACCATCAGGGGGAACGCCCTCCGCAAAGACGACCTCCGGCTGGTGGTTCACATGGCAGATGCCGTTATCGTTACATTGGGTACGGGAATGAACCGGGCAGCTACCACTCTTTATTCCAGCTTCGCCAAAGTGCTGATAAGCGTTTACAAAGAAGCTCCCCGCAATATCCCGTTTATTATTCTTACAGGATTCGGCGCAGGAGAAAGCCTCCGTTATTACTCTTTACCTGCCAGGCTCCTGTTCCGGTTTTTGCTGGGGGATGTGTATGCTGATAAAACCCGTATGGAAGAAACGATAACTTCTTCTGATCTTCCCTGGCTCATCGTACGGCCGGGAATACTTCGAAACCGGCCCTTAACGGGCAAATACAGGGTAGAAACCCATCTTTACAAAGGCATCGGCATCGGTGCTGTTAACCGGGCCGATGTGGCCGATTTCATGCTGAAACAGGCAGAGAATCCTACGGCACTGCGGAGCTATGTCTCACTTTCAGGACGCTGAAAATAAAAAATGACCAGCCGGAACAGCTGGTCATTTTATAGTGGAGCCGCAGGGATTCGAACCCTGGTCCGAACACGGCTATTGTCAAGCCTTCTACATGTTTAGCCGGTCTTAGTTTTCGAGGTCAGAAAGCCGTCCGGCGTACCTGGTCTGACCCTTATCTCCTCAAATACTGTTCAGAAATCAGAAGCCCGTTTCTGAACGCCTCTGCATGGTTGACACCCCTGAGTCCCCTGCGGCAGAGGTTGGCCGGGGAGGGATGTGGCTTAAGCGTAATTTACTCCGAAATTAGGCAGCCATGGCATACGAAGTATTGCCAGTTATTGTTCGGTAGATTTTTTAAATGGAGACCTTCCACCAACTCCATACATGCTTATACCCGCAATGGCTTCATGCCGTCAAAACCGGTCGGCCCCATTACACTATTAGAAAAACCCCGGAACATCACAGAAAGTTCACTTCAGAAGGTTTTCATGTGATTAACCAGGATATGCGATACGATACCCTCCCGGAAATGCACATGAACCACATTAAAATGATGGTCATCAATCGTATGCGCAAAGTACCATTCCGGATTACTATCCATGGCAGGGTCGTAGGGTTCTGCCAGCGTTTTTACCCCCAACATGGCATGCTCAAATCTCGACTTATAGCGACTGTCTTTCTGAAGTTTGTGGAGTTTTCCGGCTGCTTGTTCACTATTATCACCTTCTCTGACAGCCTCCGAAGCATGCAGGTTTTCCGGCCATTGGCCTAATCTTTTACCACTGTTCAGGTAGATACTTTTCAGTTTTTTATTTTCAAACCAAAGCTGAACACCCTGTTCCGTTCCATTTTTCTCATCAAAGGTCATATAAGAATACAGGGGAAGACGCATTTCAAAGCCATCGTAGTTACTCACGTAGTTCGCTACCAGGTTCAGGTAATCTACTTTCAGGCTGTCTTTAAGAAACTGGGCTGCCGGATACGCTCTTGCAGCCGTTTGCCCGATGGTGATACCGTAATGTCTGCCGCTGGTAAGACTGTCTTTTTTTAGCAGAATAGTTTCAGGCGGCTCAATAATAGGACGCACATCATCTGCATTGCCCATGTCAAGACAAGACGTCAGCAAAGCGGGAAACAAGAATAAAAAAGCGAGTTTAGTTTTTTTCATCATAAGGTTTAAACTTTTCAGTTACAACAATGACTACTTTTATGACCGGATAGTTGTAAAGCCACAAAAAAAGCCCCTCTACCGAGGGGCCCTCCTGTAAGAAGATGTCCATTTTATTTATTGTACAGTTTCTTATAAGCTACTTCGTATTTATCACCGGAAATCCACTCCGGTGCATTGGCCCGGTTAGCGATAAGACGCGCGGCATAGGTATATGACTGCGCATACTTCAGCAGGTATGCATGATCTATATTATCCGGATTATCGGCCGCCTGATGATAATACTTATTGATTTCAGCATCAAAAGCATTAAAGCCCGGTGAATAGGTGGGGGCAGGGATACCCTTGGCTGCCAGGCTCACGTTATCGGAACGGTCAAACAGGTTTTGCTCCGGGGCAGGATCGTCATGTGCCGTAAGCCCGAAGGCGCCTGTGGCGGTCTTAAACTCTTCTTTCACCCCGGTGCGGTCCAGTCCTATGATCGTGATCCGCGTCATATCATTGTAACCGGCACCGTCACAGTTCATATTGAAAACCGTTTTGTTTAAAGGAATCAGCGGGTACTCGGCATAGTACCGGCTGCCCAGAAGTCCCATTTCTTCTGCTGTATAAGCTATAAAGAGGATAGATCTCTTGGGTTTTACCTGGGCAAAGGCTTCTGCCGCAGTTAAAACAGCCACCGTTCCGAAGGCATTATCACGGGCCCCGTTAAAAATGGTGTCGCCGGCCGATACATTCCCTGCACCGGCTCCATGCCCTACATGATCATAATGGGCAGAGAGGATCAGGTATTCTTCTTTCAGTTTAGGATCAGATCCTTCCAGGATACCCGCTACGTTATACGTACGCATTTCCACCGTGCGGCGGCCTCCGATCTCCAGGTTTACCTTACTGATCTTATTTGCCACCAGTATTTTGGCCGAAGCAGAGCTGATCCAGAGATGCGTGATCTCTTCTCCGTCTGCAGCGGATGTTTTCAGTTTTGTGGAAGGCCGGCCGAAATAACGGGTAACCATGTTCCAGGGACGTGGCGAGTTAAATACTTCAATAATAGCAATAGCTCCCTTCTCTTTAGCCAGCTTCTGCTTATCTTCAATGGATGCAAACAGTTGATTGGGTGCTTCCGCATCCGGCACGCCTACACTGGTAATGATCACCTTTCCCTTTACATCCACATCCTTGTAATCGTCATAGCCTTTATCCTTGTCTACCCAGGCATAAGGCAGATGCACCGTCTCATATTCTCCCTGGAGGCCGCTTCCGTGCATCAGCACAAAATCAGTACCTATTTTAGCGCTTCCCTCTGTGGTGGTCACAGTACCCTCCTGTGGTGGGATAACGGTTTCCAGGGGTACTTGCTGGAAATAGCTGTCACCGTTGGCAGGCTTCAGTCCCAGGGCACGGAACTGCTCGGCAATATACCGGCCCGCCATCAGGTTACCCGGCTGCCCCGGTTTTCTTCCCAGCATTTCATCTGCTGCCAGGATATTCATGTGTTTGCTGGTCTGACTTTGCGGAAATTTGTATTCCGGCAGGTCCTGCACCTTTTGCGCAAAAGCGCATCCCGACAGGATCAGGCCCAGGCTGAAAGCAGTAAAAGCTTTTCTATTCATTCTTTTGTTTTTAGTTTAAAGTACCAAAATTAAAGAAAATGTTGCTGGAAAAGATAAGATGCAGGCTAATTTTGCACTTTAAACATTTTTAACATGAAGGAATGAAGATACATGAAACCTGGCCATTCCCCCTCTTCATGTACCTTCATTCCTTCATGTTAAAATAATAATATTGAACAGTGAAAACAGAAATCCAAAAAGCCGCACTCAGTGATTCTGCTGAAATAGCCTCCTTACTTTTACTGGCCATGGAAGACATCGTATATGAATTCCTCGGAGTAAAAGATAAACAGGCCGCTTTTGATTTTATGTATCACATGGTCAGCACCGAAAATAACCAGTACTCCTACCAAAATGTATATACGATACACATGGACGGACAAATAGCAGGTGCAGTCAACGTTTATGACGGTGCCCGCCTCGAAGAACTCCGAAAGCCGGTAGCAGAATACATTACGACCCGAACTTCCTGGTCCTTTGCCCCGGAAGATGAAACCCAGGCCGGTGAATTTTATATTGACTCCATCGGGGTACATCCCGATCACCAGGGTCAGGGAATAGGAGGGAAGCTGCTTGGGTACCTGGTTTCAGAATACGTAGAAAAACAGGGAGAAACCCTCGGATTACTGGTAGAACAGGCTAACCCGGCGGCCCGGCGGCTCTATGAAAAAGTGGGATTCCGGAAGACCGGGGAAAAGCTGCTGGTAGGCAAAAGGATGGATCACTTGCAGGTCAGAAACGGTATATAAGCCCGAAATCGAGGTACTGCCGGGTCATTTTCTTTTTTGTTAAATGTACCGTCTCCTGCTGAGGATAGTCCGCCGTCCAATGATAGATGGTTCTTTCATAAGAGGGAAGCCCCAGCGTGTTGGCAGACAGCCGGTACCGGGCCTGTAAACCCAGACGGCCTTTGGGAAAAGGATAAACACCTGCCGACAGGTGAAAGGCCGTCAGCAGTTCAGGACGTGTACGTAATTTTAAATCCACTTTGTAGACCTCCTCTTCCTGCATAAAATACTGGCTGCCGGAGTCAGGTACTTTCAGATCCGGGACTCCTACGTGCACTTCCGCATTGATTTCCCAGTGCCGCCTGCTGTAGTGATACCCGGCACCGGTGAAGTATTCACGGGTACTGAAATAATAATCCCCCGGATCAGCAGGATAAAACGGTGCAAAACCCGGGAAAGCGCCTTTGTAATCCACAAAATAATCCTTTTGAAACAAAAGATCGTATTTATGGAAACCGGCGAGAACCGAGAGGCCTGAAAACAGTAACCGCGAGTAGATGAATTCAAAATTTCGCGGCGCAAGGTCGTCATAAACCGAAAAGGAGGTACGAAAGCGGTTTTTCTCTCCTATCCTGAAGCGGGCCTGGAGCCCCAGGTATTCATAATCTTTACCCGACCGGATATTCCGGGCAAAGTCAAAGCCGTCAGAAAAAGCCCCGTTTATTTTAAGCTGCTTGTTACCGCCGGATATGCCTATAGCGGTGGGGTATGGCTCCTGGGCAGAGGCCACAGAATTTGTCAGTAAACAAAGCAGCAAGACCCGTCTCATAAGGATGCCAGCGTTTCTGTTTGAAGGATTTGTCCGTTTTCAAATTCAAATTCCGCGTAAAACAGAACCGGTTCAGAGGCACTGCGCTCCATATCTACAAATATTAAATCATTATTCCCCAAATTGTTATGTGTAAACGCTTCGCGAAATTCAGCTACCAGCGCGGGGAGTGATTTATACAACGGTTCGGGAGCTCCGTAATAATTTCTTCCTGCAAAACGGTGGGAAATATCCTCCAGGGCACTTACGGAGGCATCTGTCCGGACAAAACGGATCTGGGCCAGCGGGCTTTCCAGAACCAGGGCCTCACAATCACATCTGGCCATTCCGGCAGCCTGCACAGTGGGGGGTAAACGCTCAAATTTCACCAGAAAATATACCCCGGGCACATCAAAGGCCCGGTCGATCTTCTCCATTTTAACCCCGCCATACCGGAATTTTTCCTTTACCGTATCTTTACAGTTACAGCATGATTGTAGCAGCACCAGGAGGGCGATGAATGGAAATATTTTCATTTTTATCATAAGTCAGGTGTATTTATCCGTAAATATAAGAATTGGTAGTAACATAAGGTCGCTCTGGAGCTTAAATGGCGGGAGACACAACCATTTTCTACCAAAATGCCGCTCCTACGGAGCTAAACAATAGGAGACGTAATCATTTTCTACCAAAAGTCGGCTCCTACAGAGCTAAATACAGAGGTCATACCCATTTCCAGGAAGGTCCCGTAGGGGCGACCTTATGGTAGATGATAGAAAGAGGCCCCAGCCAAAAGTCCCGTAGGGACGACCTTATGGTAGGAGATAAGGAATCCCCGGGAAAAAAGTCCTGTAGGGACGACCTTATGGTATAGTTAGTTCCGGACTACCTCTTCAACAATTTCTCCCGGATAACCTGGAACACCTCTTCATAAGAGGCCCCCACCGGAATTTCCGTCCGGCCAATCCAAATGTCCGCCCTGGATACTTTATCGATCTTATCCACAGCTACAATATACGACCGGTGAAGCCGCACAAACTTATCCTGTGGCAACTGCTGCATGGCCTCCTGTATGGTTTGCCGGCAAAGCAGCTTGCGGTCTTTCAGGTGATATTCCATATAATTCCCCTGGGAAACAATGAAGAGAATATCTTCAAAAAAGACTCTTTCTTCTTCCGGGCCGGTTTTAAGAAAGGTACTTCCCGCTTCCTGTGTTTCCGGTTCCAGCAGCTCCAGCGCTTTGTTACATGCTTTGGAAAACCGGGCCAGCGAAAAAGGCTTCATCAGGTAATCTATCGCATCTACCTCAAATGCATTCACTGCATACTCGGAATAGGCGGTAGTGAAGATGACTTTCGGCTTCCTGGACAAAGTGCTGAGAAACTCAAATCCCGAAATATCCGGCATTTTGATATCCAGGAAAAGTAAATCCACCTTATTCTGCTGTAAATAGGGGATAGCCTTGAAAGCATCGGTAAAAGTAGCTTTAACCGTCAAAAAAGGAACTTTCTCAGCCAGCATGGTGACCACTTCCAGGGCCTTGGGCTCATCATCTATGGCTATGGCTTCAATATGCATTTAATATTGGAGGGTTAACGCGATAAAAAAATCCTGTTCACTCTGTTCAATAACGAGGCGGTGACGCAGAGGATAAAGTAAATTTAAGCGCCGCTTCACATTTTCCAGGCCTATCCCGTTATTAAATTTTTCAGGATCCGGCTCCCGGGAAGGATGCAGGCTGTTATGCACTTTAAAATACAGGTTTTCCTTATCAAAGGTAAGTGTAATGTGTATCCATGAAGGGTTCACCAGCGATATGCCATGCTTAAAGGCGTTCTCCACAAAAGGATTTAAAAGCATGGGAGCAATCCGGATTTCGGTCTCCGGCCGCTGAAGGTTGACGGTAATCCGGATATCCGGCGTTTCTTCGATCCGCATCCGCTGAATCTCAATATAATTTTCCAGTTGCTCCACCTCCCGGTAAATAGAAATCTGGTCATGGTTATTTTCATTCAGCATAAACCGCATCATATCGCCGAGTTTCTGAATTCCTGAGGCGGTGGTTTCGGCCTTTTCTTTTAATGCCACCGAATAGAGCGTATTCAGTGCGTTAAAAAGAAAATGGGGATTCACCTGTGCTTTCAGCTGATCCAGCTCAGCCGACTTGACGGTCACCTGGGTCTGAAGCTTATTTTTTTGCCAGTACACCAGGTACCTTAATGTACCGGCTATCAAAGCCACAATGCCCGTCACCAGCGTTATAAGACTGATCTCCGGCAGGTTGGTTACCCAGCGGTATATGACGGATTCATAGGGATAACGGAAACCGGTATTTAATATTTCTATGGTTAATACTGAGAAGAAACACAAACCAACCACCATAAAAATGCCCGATGCCAGTCTTTTCTTTCCCCGATTCAGGAGAAGATTCCGGTAAAAATAATCCTGACCGTATATAACCGCCACACAGAGGATAAGAATGTAAAAAAAGTCGTTCAGGGTACGCATATCATACCTGGCATATCCGAGTATCCCCAGGAGCACCAGGAATACCAACAGGCAGAAAGCAAACAGGAAGTTGATAATCAGGGAATACATAGGTCCTTCCTGCCTTAATTTCCTGCAAAAGGCATAAAAACCCTGGGAACAGGCTTCATAAAGAAATATAAGCCACAGGTAGACTATACTATTAGAAAGAAGTGTGATTTTACGGGTCCGCTGAAAAAAATGAAAGCCGTGGGGAAACAATTCATGATGTCCGGTCAGTTCCCAGTATTCTCTCAGATGCTGATGAATATAATACCCGGTAAAGATGAGGGTAATAGTAAAAAAAAGGTAAGACACTCCGATAGCATACGACGGCTTTTCTCTCAGTAAAGGAAATGCATAATGGTGAAATACCCACCAGGCCACGTATACCGCCAGGGCCATCAGGCAAACAGGAAACAGGCTGTTCCAGAAATGGTTATATTCTTCCAGGTAAGTATTGATCAGAGGAGCCGGAACACCATTCCCTGCCAGGATATCGATATCGTCATTAAATCGCTTGGTCAGCGATACCAGGTAATTCCTCGCAAATAAGGCCACACCTGCCAGCACTACCCAGTTTTCCCAAAATCGCAGCTTCTTTTCTTCCATCGGTTTTTCTTACTCCCGGCAATATTACGGTTACTACATGAATTCTACATCCGGATGTGATAAAATGGAGTAAAAATGGGATGAAATACCGGGTGTTAAACGCTGTTTGTCTGTGATAACAAAAAAATGGCTCCCTGTACGGAAGCCATTCTCCTGGTTTTACTTCTGAAATCAGGCAAGATGCTCCCTAAAAAAGGGAACAATCTGCTCCAATGCCTTGCCCGTAGCTTCAGGCTGGTCATATAAATCGTAATGACTGGCACCCGGCACCACCTGAAGCGATTTTTTCGCAGAAGCTGCTTTACTGAACAGCGCGAAACCGTCGCGGTGTGAACCAAAAGCTCCCGGTTTTTCACCGATAACAATATGCAACGGCTGTGTCAGTAAATGCTCTGCCAGGTGATAGGCATCAAAACCCACTGCAGCTGCCAGGCCTGAGAATAACAGCTTATTGGGCGAACAGGCGTGCTGTCCTCTTGGAGTAGTATAATAATCTACCGCCTCTACCACATCAATATCATTTAATCCGGCCTGCTTTCTGGCTTCTTCATCCACAGGCATATAGGTGGTCAGGAAAGCTTCGGCACCGTTCGCCTCAGCTGTACGCTGGGCGGCTACGGCTTCCAGGGTCCTGATAGCTGCACCGGGAGCGAAGTCTCCCTCACGCATCAGCCGGCCATAATTAGCTCCTGCCACTGTTACTACGGCTTTAAATCTTCTTTCCGTCATGGCTACGTTAGCTGCATAACCGCCACCACCGCAAACACCCAATACCCCTATCCGTTCATTGTTTACATAAGGAAGGGTAGTGAGGTAATCAGCCGCACAGCGGAAATCTTCTATCCGCGTAGCCGGGTCTTCCAGGAACCTTGGTTCACCACCACTTTCTCCCTGATGCGAAGCATCAAATGCCAGGGTTATAAAACCGGCTTCAGCTAAAGCCTTGCCATAGATATTTCCCGATGTCTGATTTTTACAACTGCTGATAGGGTGGGCACACACCACTGCAGCATAGGTTTTTGTTTCGTCAAAGTCTTTCGGAAATTGCAGAATAGCCGCTACTTCCCAGTTTTTGTGCTTGAATTTTACCTCTTTCATAAATTATTGATTTTTGATAATGCAAAGGTAGATACCCCTGTTGCTTCAAAACGTAAACAGATTATGGGAAGATGGATACATTTTACAGATTGGAGCTTCAGAAAAATAAAAGCTCCAGGAACAGGAGCGTCAGAAATCATATGTTCTTAAAAACTTTTGGCGACATCCCCGTTTTCTTCCTGAAAAACCGGGCAAAATAATTCGGGTAATCAAAGCCCAGGCTGTAGGATATTTCGGAGATCGGGAGCGAAGTGTTTTTCAGCTTGTCTTTTGCCAGTTTTAATACAAAGTTCTGGATATGATCAATGGGCGAATCCCCCGTAAAGTGCTTGACGAGGTCGCCGAAATAGTTGGACGAAAGGTTTGCTTTCTGCGCAAAATAAGCCACCGAAGGCATCCCCGAAACTCCCTCATCTTTGCTGTAGTAATCATCAAGATTACGGTAAAAACTTTCCACTACCTGGTGATATACCTCACTGCGGGTATCAAACTGGCGGTCATAATAGATTTTAGTGTACGATAAGATCAGGGTAATATAAGACAGGATAACCTCTTTGGAGTAATGGGGTTTCTGAAATTCATTATAGGCTTTTTGGAACAGATCCCATAACAAAACCTCTTCTTCTTTGGTCAGGTAAAGTGCTTCATGATTATTATAGTGGGCAAAATTATATTCCCGGGCTACCCGCTGAATCAACTTTGCATCCACCAGGATCACATAACCGGAATCAGGCTCGTTTACATCCCAGGCCATGGTATTCTGGGGGCAATCCACGTATAAAAAAGAGTTGGCCTGATCTTCAAATTTCCGGTCAATAATCCGGTTCTTTTCCAGCGGCGGCTTAATGGCCAGCAGGTAGAAATCAATATTGATCTTCTGAGATTTCCGGAGAATATCTTTTTCATTCCCAAAGTCTACAATATGCAGATGGTCATTTTTAACCGGCGAAAACCGGGCATAATCCACAAACTCCCTGATGTTAAAGATTTTCTTCTCCATGATATCCTCCAAATAAAATGCAAAAATACCCGCTTAAGAAATAGTAAGCGGATACTTTTTAACGAAAGAAGGATACATTTTACGGATTGGGCCTGTGCAACGCCACTATTCACCCGCAGGGATGTAGGGGCGTAAGGGCGTTGCATACAACGCCCCTACCGTATATACCGGAAATCCGTTCCCGCCTCCAGGTTAGTCAGAAACTCGTAATAAAGATCTATACAGGCCTCGATATCATCTTTATGGCACATTTCCACCGTAGTATGCATATATTTTTGCGGTAATGAAATCAGTGCAGAGGCTACTCCTTCAGCTGAATAAGCAAAAGAGTCGGTATCGGTACCTGTAGAGCGGCTCACGGCAGCCAGCTGGTAAGGGATTTTCTTTTCATCTGCCAGGTCAATGATCCGGTGAAGCAGGTTATTCTGAACTGCAGGGCCGTACGAGAGGGTAGGGCCCTTTCCACAGGCAATATCCCCGTCCTTTTTCTTATCGTACATAGGGCTCTGGGTATCATGAGTCACATCCACACACACTGCTACATCCGGTTTCAATCTCCGGGAAATCATCTCCGACCCCCGCAAGCCGATCTCCTCCTGAACGGCATTCACCACATAAAGGGTAAACGGCAGCTTCACCTTGTTTTCATGCAGCCTGCGGGCCACCTCGGCAATAATATACCCGCCCATCCGGTTATCCAGGGCCCGGCCCACGTAATATTTCCCGTTCAGCTCGGTCAGCCCGTCTTCAAATGTAGCTACCGTTCCCACGGTAATTCCCATTTCCAGCACTTCAGCTTTGGAAGAGGCACCTACGTCAATAAAAATATTCTTCAGGGAAGGACTTTCTTCTTTGCCGGCATCGCGTACGTGGATAGCCGGCCAGCCGAAAATTCCTTTTACAATGCCGTTTTTACGGGTGTGCAGGTTCACCCGCATGGAAGGCGCGATCTGGTGATCCGATCCGCCGTTTCTTCTTACATAGATATAGCCGCTGTCAGTGATATAATTCACAAACCACGAAATCTCATCCGAATGAGCTTCAATGGCCACTTTATAATCCTGTCCGGGATTAATCACACCTACTGCCGTGCCATATACATCTACGATATGCTCATCAATATAGGGTTTCAGGTAGTCCAGCCAGATCTGCTGTCCGGCTGATTCAAAGCCGGTAGGAGAGGCATTATTCAGGTATTGGTATAAAAAGTCGATATTTTTTGACATATGTTTAAATATTAAATTCATTTTAGGTACCCGGAACGATCCTTCCGTCTTCCAGCCTGAACGTATGCTCTTTTTTAATGGAAGGGCAGCAGCAGGGGTCACCCGCAGCATATTCACTACCCGTAAAATAGATCACACCCTTTTTAATTTCCCGGATTTCCAGGATGGGGCCTTCGCATCTGCCGCCACCATAAATTTCACCCACTTCTTCCAGCTTTCCCCCGTTTTGAAGAAGGATTTTAAAATACACCAGGGTGTTATTCTCCAGGTAGGGAGTAAAGGAATACTGCACCACGGCATCATCTGTGCCGTCTGCATTCAGGTCGCCGGTTTGAAGGGTCTTCTTTTCAATGCTGAAAGCACCAAAAAGCTCTTTTCCGGTAGTAATCTCCCCGGTTTCAGGCAAGACAAAATAAGTATAGGTGCTGTCGGTTTCTGCCACCGTCACACTATCAAATCCTGCCACTCTTCCCCGGAAAATCTCTTTTACCTCTTCAAGAGGGTCCAACGTCAATGTAGTTTGTTGATCGGAATTGCTTCCAGTGCCGCAGCCTGGCAGCAGAAAAGTCAAAAAAGCAAATCCGGAACGGACAATCAGCTTCATTCAAAGATTTTATTATCTAAGGGTCAAAGTTGGTTGTTTTTTCCTTTTTCTCAAAGCTAATTTTTCTTTTCAAAGCCCAGGCTGGCCGAATTGACACAGTACCGGAGTCCTGTAGGTCGGGGGCCATCGTCAAAAACATGCCCCAGATGCGCATCGCATTTCTTGCAGACAATCTCCTCCCGGGTCATGCCATGCGAGGTATCGCGGTTAATCTTGATTTTACTTTTATCAATGGCATCGTAAAAACTGGGCCACCCGCAGCCGGCATCAAATTTAGTTTCTGAGGTAAACAGCTCCTCACCGCATCCTATACATTTATAGGTACCTTTTTCCTTATGATCCCAGAATTCCCCTGTGAAGGGCCGCTCGGTTCCTTTCTCCCGCACCACATAATATTGCATAGGCGTCAGCTGCCTGCGCCATTCGGATTCAGTTTTTACAATCTCAGGTGCCTCTTCCTGCTTTTTGCGGGTAGTTTCTTCTTTCTGTGCCATGGTAGTACAAGACAGGTTTAGTAATAATATGAAAAGCAAATATCGCATAAGCTTACCAGTTAAAAGTTAAAAGTTTCAGAACATGCTTTCTTATTTATATACTTATGTTCCGCAACTTTTAGTTTTTAGTTTTTAGTTTTTAGTTTTTAACTTATTAACACCTTTTCATGGTGAAAAGTGTCATTTATTTTGAACCCACTCAGAGCAGAATTAGTTAAGTATATGTAACCCTTTCGGTGAATATAAATTATCTTTGTAACCGGAAATAAGAATATTTTTTAGACATGCTGAATATCAGTAATTTACAGGCAAGAGTAGAAAGTAAGGAAATATTAAAAGGGATAAATCTGGAGGTCAAACCCGGGGAGGTGCATGCGATCATGGGCCCTAACGGTTCGGGCAAAAGTACCCTGGCTTCGGTACTGGCCGGGCGCGAAACCTTTGAAGTAACCGGCGGAACCGTGGAATTCAACGGGAAAGACCTGCTGGAGCTCGCCCCCGAAGAACGTGCCGCCGAAGGTATTTTCCTGGCTTTTCAATACCCCATAGAAATTCCGGGGGTCACTACCATTAACTTTTTGAAAACCGCTCTAAACCAGATCCGGAAATACCACGGTAAGGATCCGCTGGATGCCGCCCAGTTTCTGAAGCTGATGAAAGAAAAAGCCAAAACAGTTAAAATAGACGATCAGCTGCTGCGTCGGTCGCTTAACGAGGGCTTCTCCGGTGGTGAGAAAAAACGCAATGAAATCTTCCAGATGGCTATGCTGGAACCTACGCTGGCCATCCTGGATGAAACCGATTCCGGTCTGGATATTGATGCCCTCCGGATAGTGGCCGATGGCGTGAACCAGCTTCGCTCCAAAGACCGCTCATTCATTGTGGTCACCCACTATCAGCGTCTGCTGGAATATATTGTTCCTGATTATGTACACGTATTGTACAACGGGCGCATCGTAAAATCCGGTACCCGGGAGCTAGCCCTGGAACTGGAAGCAAAAGGATATGATTGGATAAAAGCAGAGGCAGATTCTGTTTCAGCTTAAGCTTAAAACGTGATTTATGTCTATTCTGACGAAAATAGAAGGAGAGTTTGACTCCCTGCTTCACCATTTGAACGGAAAATCAGGCCAGGCGTATAACCGGCTGAGGGAACAGGCCTTTGAAAATTTCAAAAAACTGGGTATCCCCACCGTAAAAAACGAAGATTGGAAATATTCCAGCCTGAAAGGCCTCGAAAAATATGATTACCGGCTTTTTGCGCCGGCATCTTTCAGCGCAGACGAAGCGAAAGAACTTCCTTTTGCCCACCTCGAAGGACTGCAGCTGGTTTTTGTAAACGGAACTTTCTCAGCGGAACTTTCTTCACCTCTGCTGAATGAAAAGATCAAAGTACTGGACTTCAGCGAAGCAGAAAAGGTCATTCCCGAAATCCTGAACGAATATTACGGTAAAGGCCTGGACATTGAAAAGGAAGGCCTGACGGCCCTGAACATGGCGCTTTCCCGGCAGGGTGCAGTGATATATGTACCTGCTAATACCACCCTGGAAAAGCCGGTGGTGATTCGCCATCTTCATAAAACTTCTGAAGAACATATTAAAAATTCGGTACATCACCTGGCTGTTATCGGGAAAAATGCGGAAGCAAAAATCGTAGAAATATTCCAGAATACCGGTGATTATTCCTCTTTCACGAATATTGTTACGGAGATCTTTGTCGACGAAGAAGCCCGGGCGGATTACTATAAGATCCAGGATGAAAATGACGCCAGCTTCCATGTGGGCACTACCCAGGTGCTGCAGAAAGACCGGTCTTATTTTTATGCGGCCACCTTCACTGTTAACGGAGGGTTTGTACGAAATAACCTGAACCTGGTGCTGGACGGAGAATATATAGAAAGCCACATGTATGGCCTCTATATTCCAAACGGCAGCCAGCACGTGGATAACCACACCCTGGTAGATCATAAAAAGCCTAATTCAGAAAGCAATGAGCTGTATAAAGGCATTCTTGACGGTCGCTCCAAAGGCGTGTTTAACGGTAAGATTTTTGTACGTGAAGACGCTCAGAAAACCAATGCTTACCAGAATTGCCGGAACGTGATTCTTTCCGAGTCGGCCGGTATGAATACCAAACCCCAGCTGGAGATCTGGGCAGATGATGTGAAATGCTCTCACGGCACCACTACCGGAAAGCTGGATGACGATGCTATTTTCTATATGCAATCACGCGGAATTCCCAAATCAGAAGCTATTAAGCTACAACTGGCCGCCTTTGCCGAAGATGTGGTTTCACAGATCAAATGGGAAGTGCTGAGAGAAGAACTGGATATACTCATCCTCAGGAAACTGCAATCATGAGTTTTGACGTAGAACAAATAAGGAAAGACTTTCCTATCCTGGAGACAGAGGTTTCCGGCCGGCAGTTGGTCTATTTTGACAATGCTGCCACCACCCAGAAGCCTCTCTCCGTCACAGAGGCATTGAATTCTTATTACGACTCTTACAATGCCAATATTCACCGGGGGATTCACTACCTGGCAGAAAAAGCCACGGCTGCTTTTGAAGAAACCCGGAAAACGGTGCGGGCGTTTCTGAATGCTGCCAGTACGGAAGAGATCATTTTCACCTACGGAACCACCGACAGCATCAACCTGGTAGCCAAAACCTTCGGGAGGAAATTCCTGAAAGAAGGCGATGAAATCCTGATTTCTACCCTGGAGCATCACTCCAATATTGTGCCCTGGCAGATGTTGTGTGAGGAGAAGGGATGTGTGTTGAAAGTAATTCCTGTTGATGATAACGGCGACCTTATCCTGGAAGAATTTGACCGCCTGCTGTCTGAGAAAACCAGGCTGGTATCGGTGGTGCATGTTTCCAATGCTCTGGGCACCATTAACCCGGTAGAATATATTATTAAGAAAGCCCATGAGGCCGGTGCAAAGGTGCTGGTAGACGGTGCCCAGGCCTGCAGCCATATTCCTGTGGATGTACAGCAGCTGGATGCCGACTTTTACGTTCTTTCCGCCCATAAGCTTTTCGGACCTACCGGTACGGGTATTCTTTACGGTAAGAAAGAGCTTCTTCTGGCCATGCCTCCTTTCAGGGGCGGAGGCGAGATGATCAAAGAGGTCACCTTTGAAAAAACCACTTACGCAGATTTACCTTATAAGTTTGAAGCCGGTACGCCCAATATTGCTGACGTGGTGGCATTCAGATATGCCCTGGATTACTTCAATGCCCTGGATCATGAAGGCCTAAAGCAGCACGAGCAGGAATTGCTGCAATATGCTACGGAAAAGCTGGAGGCTATAGAAGGCCTGAAGATCATCGGGAAAGCCCGCCGGAAAATAAGCGTGGTCTCCTTTGTCCTGGAAAACATTCATCCGCAGGATATAGGCATTATCCTGGATCAGCAGGGCATTGCCGTCAGAACCGGGCATCACTGCACCCAGCCTCTGATGCAGCGTTTTGGTATTCCGGGAACCGTCCGGGCCTCATTTGCACCGTATAATACCAAAGAAGAAATTGACCGGCTGGTCAGCGGTTTGGAGAAGGTGAAGAAATTCCTGGCCTGAAAAGGCTATAATCTTCCGTCTACCATATTCCTGTTCAAACAGGCTTTGATATCAAATATCACTGAATTTTCTTTCCGGAGCGTGGTCAGGTCCATGCTGATAAATTCCTGGTGCGCCACAGCCACTACCAGCGAGTCGTATTTTTTATTTGCAGGCAGCTTATCCAGAACCTCCACTCCGTATTCATGTTTCACTTCTGAAGCGTCGGCCCAGGGATCATATATATCCACATTTACGCCGTACTCTTTAAGCTCATGATATACGTCAATTACCTTGGTATTTCTGACGTCCGGGCAGTTCTCCTTAAAAGTAACCCCCAGGATCAGGGCATCGGCATCTTTTATCCCGATAGATTTGCCAATCATCAGTTTGATCACTTTTGAGGCAACAAATTCTGCTACAGAGTCATTTACACGCCGCCCTGAAAGAATTACCGCTGGATGGTAGCCCAGCTGGGTAGCCTTATGCGCCAGGTAATAAGGGTCCACAGAAATACAATGCCCGCCTACCAGGCCGGGTTTATATTTCAGAAAGTTAAATTTGGTTCCGGCAGCATCCAGCACATCGTGGGTATCAATACCGATCCGGTCAAAAATCAGCGCCAGCTCATTAACAAAAGATATATTGATGTCTCTTTGCGCATTTTCAATAGCTTTAGATGCCTCAGCCACCTTAATAGAAGGTGCCTTATGGGTACCTGCAGTGATGATGGTACGATACAACCGGTCAATTTCCTCGGCGGTCTCAGGCGTGGAGCCTGAAGTCACTTTTTTTATGGTCGTAAGGGTATTGACTTTGTCACCCGGTACGATCCGCTCCGGAGAATAACCTACATAGAAGTGCTTATTAAGTTGTAGTCCGGAGTATTTTTCAAGCACGGGAACACACTCCTCCTCCGTACAACCGGGGTATACGGTACTTTCATAAATTACTATAGCTCCTTTGCTGATTACTTTACCCAGCAGTTCTGATGCCCCAAGAAGCGGTTTCAGGTCAGGGGCATTGTATTTATCAATAGGGGTGGGAACGGTAACAATAAAAATCTGCACGGCCTTTAAGTCTTCTGAATCACAGGAAGCCCTGTAGCCTTTTTTAAATCCGGTATCCGCTGCCAGTTGCAAAACCCGGCTCAGCTTTTCCGTATCGGCCTCCCTTGTCTTATCCTTTGCCCCGTTCAGTTCTTTTACCCGTTCTGCATTAATATCAAATCCGATTACAGGAAAATGATGCGCAAACTCAATGGCCAACGGCAAACCTACATATCCCTGGCCGATCACGGCAATACGGGTATCTGTCTTCATTAATTCTTAAAGTTTCTCAAAATTACTTATTCGCTTGAAAACCTCAAATGAAAAGCTGTTTTAAAGCAATGCCGTATCCATATAAAATTCAGAGGCTCCGTTGGCCGGGCACTATATTTTTCGGAACTTTGCACCTTTGACATAAGCAATATGAGCATTAACGAAATACAGGACGACCTCGTCGAAACCTTCGCCTTATTTGACGACTGGGAAGAGAAATACGAATACATCATTGACCTGGGTAAAAAATTGCCCGGCCTGGATGAAAAATACAAGACAGAAGATAATATTATCAAAGGCTGCCAGTCAGTAGTGTGGCTGCATGCCGGCCTCCGTGACGGTAAAGTAATTTTTGAGGCCGACAGCCAGGCCATCATCGTAAAAGGACTGGTGAGTATGCTGCTTCAGGTACTCTCCGGGCACACACCGGAAGAAATCCTGGAGGCTGACCTCTACTTTATTGAAAAAACCGGTCTTCTTCCCACCTGGCACAGACCCGTTCCAACGGCCTCGCCTCCATGGTAAAACAGATGAAGGCATATGCTTTGGGATATAAGACATTACTGGAAAAATAGAACCATTCTCCTCCCTTTTTCGTTAAAAAAACAGATACTCTCATTTTAAATGGAACAAAGCGAAGACGAATTAAAGGAAAAGGTAATTGAAGCCATAAAAAAGGTTTATGACCCGGAGATTCCCGTGGATGTATATGAACTGGGGCTCATTTATGATATTAAGATATTTCCTATCCATAACGTATATGTATTGATGACACTGACTTCGCCTTCATGCCCGTCAGCAGAAAGTATACCGGTGGAAATGGAGACGGAGATTCGCGCCATAGAAGGGGTAAACGATGTCAGCATTGAGCTTACCTTTGATCCGCCATACTCTACTGAAATGATGAGTGAAGTGGCTAAGCTGGAATTAGGATTTATGTGAGACAACCCCACCCAGGTTGTTGATAACTATAAACCCCGAAGGGTAAGGGGAACAAAATCAAGAATATGTATCCTGCTCATTTAGTAGCTCCCATGAAAGACGAGCTGACTTCCGTTGGATTTAAAGAATTAACCACTCCGGAAGAAGTAGATGAATTTTTTGCTAACCAGAAAGGCACTGCAGTGGTAGTGATCAACTCGGTTTGCGGATGTGCCGCCGGCACTATGCGCCCCGGGGTAAAAATGTCACTGGATCTGACAGAAAATAAGCCTGACCAGCTTTATACGGTTTTTGCGGGGTTTGATATTGATGCCACCCAGCGTGTGCGTGAATACATTCCGCTGCCTCCGTCTTCTCCTTCCATCGCCTTATTTAAAGATGGCGAGCTGGTACATTTTGTGGAAAGACATCATATTGAGGGCCGTTCTGCACAGGTGATCGGTACGCATCTGGCGGCGGTGTATGATGAGGTGTGCGTGGCATAACTCATACCAGAAACAACTCTGCAGCTATCCGGTCGGATAAAATTCTCGCTTCAGCAGGAATGGTAACCGTATCTTCCTTCTGAATAAGAAGTTGCTGAGATTTAAGCCTTTCAAGATTATCCCGGAAATCGGCTGGCATATCCGGCCATATCCGGGATATTTTGTTTAAAGACACTCCCCAGATAGTTCTTAAGCCTGTAAGAAGATAATCATTTATCTTTTCAGAAGAGGTAAGTACTTCTCTTTCAAATTCAGGATTTCCTGACTCAATGCCCTGCATATACCGGTGATTATGCGCTACATTCCACTGCCTTGAAGTGCCGTTGTAGGAGTGAGCAGACGGCCCTACCCCCAGGTATTCTTCTCCCAGCCAGTAGGAAGTATTGTGAACCGCGTATTTCCCGTTCCGGGCAAAATTAGAAATTTCATATTGCTCAAAACCAAGCTCCGCCAGCTCACCGGTAACGATCTTATATTGCTCCGCAGCGTAATCGTCAGGAATACCCGCCAGCTTTTCCTTTTGAGCCCACCGGCCAAAAACCGTATCTTCTTCAATGGTCAGGTTATAAGCTGAAATATGCTGAATGTCAAAAGAACCCAGTATTTCAATATCCTTACGAAGCATTTTTGCCTGCCGTGCTTCATCCAGGTGGAACCCGGTTTTAGCATAGATGAGATCTACGGAAGAAGTATCAAAACCCTTATTTAAAATCAGCTCCAGGGCTTTTAACGCATCATTGGAATTATGCGCCCGGTTCATAAATTTCAAAAAAACTTCGCTAAAAGTCTGAATTCCTAAACTTATACGATTAATCCCTAATGAATACCAAAAGTCAAGCCGCTCTTTGCTGATATCATCGGGATTAGCTTCCAGGGTGACTTCCTTCAGATGATGCAGGTCATACACCTCACTGACGGCTTTAAACAGGCTTTCCAGTTCGTCTTCTGTTAAAATAGAGGGTGATCCACCTCCAAAATACAGCGTTTCAAGTTTTTTTTCTCCCAAATACCCGGATTGCAGTACAACTTCACGGCCGATAGCATCCGCCATACGCTGTTTGTACGACAGGTTGGTACTAAAATGGAAATCACAGTAATGGCAGGCCTGTTTACAAAAGGGGATATGGACGTAAAGGTGCATTGGGATCCGTTATTACTTCGTAGCCACGAAGAAATAATCAATACACTTCTCCGGCTCATTGCTCAGGTAATGATCGTCCCAGTTGATTTGCGCGGCCAGGCTGCCCGGTTCGGCCAGGAGCTTGTTCCGGTTGAAACGGTTGAGGATTTCGTAAGGCACCCGAAGCATCCAGGCCGGTAGCCGGTGCTGGAGATCCAGGATATCCCAGCGCATGATTTTTCTTACGGAAGCCTTATTTTGTTCGTAGTAAGCCCATACTTTCTCATTTCCGCCCACGCCTTTGGCATCCAGCTCCCTGAAATATTTTTTCATCAGGTTTTTCAGCTCTTCCGTTCGGTATTCCCGGATATGCCAGGGGTTACGGCTCAGAGAATAGTCTTTATTCACGGTAGTCAGCAGGATTTTTCCGCCGGGTTTCAGCACCCGGTGTGCTTCCTGCAGAAATTTATGGTCATCCCGGATATGTTCAATCACCTGGAAGGTAACAATAAAATCAAAGGTATTATCGGCAAACTCATCCAGGTAGGGGAGGTCGACCGTATTGAAATAGTGACCCGGGTATTTTTCCTGCAAAGCCCGGATCAGCGGCTCATTTTTGTCGAGACCGGTAAAATGGTCGCACGCACGGATCAGCTTTTCCACTCCGCGGCCCCAGCCGCAGCCCAGCTCCAGTACCTTCCCGCTGATGATTTTGGCGGCTTCCTCATACGGGAAATATAACCGCTGGTGAACGGGATTGTCGGACGGAATTTCTGCACTGGTGATCTCGGTGGTAGCGTATGCCATTTTACGGGAAATTAAAGTGCAAAAATAAGGGATATTTCTGACTAAACGATACGCCGCTGTAAAGCTTTCCCTACCTTTTAATATAGCTGTAGGCAATTTCTGACCCTCCGCCCAGGTACTGACGTATAGTTTTGATGATCAGTCCGCGTTCATCTACCGTGTGGGTATAACTTTCCTGCCTCAATGAGCCGTTTTGAGTGGTATACGTGTAACGTACTACAGGAGCATCACCTATGCGGCCGTAATTAAAAGGATAAGTCATCCACGACTTCAGCTTAATAGAAGGAGACAGGTAGTAAGTCTTCGTGATGTTCCCGAGAAACCGGGTCACTGTGCCGTCTGGGTTAATCATAAAATTACCTGACCGGGTCACATAAGACGCCCCGTCATGATTATTTTCTCCCGGCTCATAATAAGTATACACCGTAGTGTCTTTCACATTAAAATCAGTATATTCAAATATTTTTGTTGCGATCCTGTCTTTCTCGTCATAGGTATACCATTCCCGTGAGTAAGAAGTTTCAGCCTTTACCACTCTCTTTTTGTGATCACAAAACAGGCTCAGGTATCCGTTCCATATCAGGTAAGGATCAGAGAGGCTATTCAGGTTTTCGGGAACTACATCATTCGAAATTTTTACCACTCCGTTTTCATCGTACTCATACGTAGAAAGGGTCATTTGCCCCCCTGAAGTAAAGCTTCTTTCTTCCTGTAGCAGGTATTCCGAAACCCCGTTAACCGGATCCGCAATATCCTTCTCATCCCGGGGTTCACCTGTGTCACATGACATCAAAAAACCAGCTATTAAAAAAAGAAACAAGAATTTCATGATATCAAACTGTTAAAATTCAAATTTAATAGCCGTTCTATATACCCTCCAAAATAAACTTAGTTAACGGTAAAAAATCGATAAAAAAACAGTTCAGATCGGCACAATAAGCTTTCCCGACGTTATACTTTTGGCTCTGACGAATTTTTAAGCTCAGATTTACGTTTGATTTAATAGTGATTATATAACCATTACCCGTTACATGAAGAAGTCCGGGCTAAATCAGTGCACAAATTATAGCTTAGCGTGCCTTATCATTCCCGGCTCAAAGTTAATTAATAATGAAAAAAACTATCCCGTTGATAGCGCTTTATGCGCTATGTTCCTGCCAATCAAAAAACCAGCAGCAAGCTCCCGGCATCGCAGAAATCCCCGTAGTAGAAGTAGCCACCAGAACGGTCACCGGTTATGACGAGTTCCCGGTCACCATCCGGGGGATCAACAACAACGATGTACGGGCCAAAATCCAGGGCTATATCAAGAAAGTATATGTGGACGAAGGACAGCCAGTTTCTGCCGGAGCCCCTTTATTTCAACTGGAAACCAATATTTTAAACCAGAATGCCGATGCTGCCCTGGCAGCGGTAACCGCCAGTGAGGCCGGTATAGAAGCAGCCGATGCCGCCGTAAAAGCGGCTGAAGTGGAAGTCCGGAAGCTTACGCCCCTGGTAGAGAAAAACATCATCGGCGGAGTCCAGCTGGAAACCGCTAAAGCAAACCTCGTTCGGGCACAGGCCACTTATGCGCAGGCCGTAGCGGCCAGAACCCAGGCCGGTTCCACCCTGAAAGGCATCCGGGAGAATATCAACTTTTCCATTGTCAGGAGTCCGATCAAAGGAGTGGTAGGGGCCCTGCCTTTCCGCGAAGGGAGCCTGGTAGGCCCTGCAGACCCCACACCGCTGACCACGGTGTCGGAAACCAGCGCAGTATACGCCTATTTTTCCATGAATGAAAAAGAATATCTCGACTTCCTGGAAAGGACACCGGGAGCCAGCGTGAAAGAAAAGCTGAAAAATATCCCGCCCGTAGAGCTGATATTGGCCAACGGGCAAACTTACCCCGAGAAAGGCAAAGTACAAGCCGTTACCGGGCAGATAGACGCCGCCACCGGCAGCATACAGTTCAGGGTGACTTTTGCCAATAGTGCAGGCCTGCTGGCCAATGGTAACTCCGGCCGTGTAAGGATACCGGTAACTTACGAAAACGCTACGGTTTTTCCTGAAATGGCCATTTTTGAACGCCAGGGGAGCTCCTATGTATTCACGGTAAGCGCTGACACCGCCCGGCAGACCAAAGTAATTATAATAGACAAAACCCAAAACCTGGTGGTGACCGCTGACGGCCTCAAACCCGGTGACCTGGTGGTGGTACAGGGTACGGCAGGCTTACGCGACAAAACGCCTGTGAAACCTAAAAAACAAGATTTAGACCAAGTAATCAGTACGCTTACTCCCGTATTTTAAGTTATGCTCAAAACATTTATAGAGAGGCCGGTTTTATCCTCTGTAATATCCGTATTAATCGTGATTCTGGGTGGTTTGGGGCTCTACATGCTTCCTGTTTCACAGTATCCTGAAATAGCACCTCCCACCGTGCAGGTGATGGCCAACTATACCGGGGCCAACGCCCAGACCGTGCTGGAAAGTGTCATCGTGCCGCTGGAAGAGCAGATCAACGGGGTAGAAGGAATGGACTATATTTCTTCCACTGCCTCCAATAACGGCTCAGCTACCATCCAGGTGATTTTCAAGCAGGGGGTTGACCCTGATATAGCTACTGTAAACGTGCAGAACCGTGTGGCCCGGGCCACACCGCTGCTTCCGGCCGAAGTAACCCGCTCCGGGGTGACTACCCAGAAACAGCAAACCTCGGCTCTGATGTTTGTTTCGTTTTATTCTACCAACAAAGAGTACGATGCTACCTATATACAGAACTACCTGAACATCAACGTAGTTCCGGTAATAAAGCGTATAAACGGGGTGGGTGACGCCTCAGCCTTTGGTCAGAAGCTCTACTCCATGCGGGTATGGCTGGACCCGACCAAAATGGCGGCTTACGGGCTGGTTCCCGCCCAGATCACCCAGGCCATCAACGAGCAGAGCCTGGAAGCAGCGGCGGGGCAGTTTGGAGAAAATGACGGGGCTTCTTTCCAGTACATCCTGAAATACGGCGGAAAATACCGTACGGAAGATCAGTATGAAAACATTGTGATTAAGGCTCTTCCCGGCGGACAGGTGCTTTACCTGAAAGACGTAGCCAAAATAGAGCTCGGGGCCTTATCGTATGCCGGTAACGGCGAACTGAACGGCCAGCCGGCCATGACCATCGGGATTTACCAGACACCGGGATCCAATGCCCAGGAGATCAATGCAGCCCTCAAGGAAGAATTGGAAGAACTATCAAAACAGTTTCCGTCAGGCATTAATTACCTGATCAACTTTGATACAAATGAATTCCTCGAAGCTTCTATTTCCAAGCTGGTAAGTACCTTTATCGAGGCGTTTTTGCTGGTTTTTGCCGTAGTATTTATCTTTTTGCAGGATATCCGCTCCACTCTTGTGCCGCTGATCGCCGTGCCGGTGTCCATTATAGGTACTTTCTTCTTCCTGACCTTGTTCGGATTCTCCCTGAACCTGCTGACACTCTTTGCACTGGTGCTGGCCATTGGTATCGTAGTAGATGACGCCATAGTGGTGGTGGAAGCCATACATGCCAAGATGGAAGCCACCAAAATGGATGCTAAAGAAGCTTCTGTCAGCGCTATGGGCGAAATAGCCACCGCCATTGTTTCCATTACCCTGGTGATGGCGGCCGTGTTTATTCCGGTGACCTTCATTACCGGGCCTACCGGGGTCTTCTATAAACAATTCGGGATTACGCTGATTGTAGCCATCCTGATATCCGCCCTCAATGCCCTTACGCTGAGCCCGGCACTGTGTGCCCTGTTTTTGAAACAACATGACGAAAGTCCTAAAAAAGGCCTGCTGCAACGCTTCTTCGGAGCCTTTAACGCCGGTTTTGAGGCCATGACTCAAAAATACAGCCGTTCATTCAGCTTCCTTTTCAAAAGCAAATGGGTGACCCCGCTGATCCTGGCTCTTTGCCTGGGAATCATTTTTGTTTCCAACCGGTCTATGCCCACCGGTTTTGTGCCGAACGAAGACCGCGGTTTCCTTTTCGGTACCCTGGAACTGCCGCCGGGCTCTTCTACCGACCGGGTTTATCACCTCATGAAAGACTTTGAAGGCAAAGCCATGAAAATAGAGGGCATCCGTAACGTAACGGCCAACACCGGAAGTAACTTTATCAACGGTGCGGGTTCCAACTACGGGATGTTCCTGATCAAGCTCCAACCTTTTGAAAAAAGAAAAACGCAGGAAACCGCCATCAACAATATTATAGGTCAACTGTTCGGCCTAGCTAACCGGGAATTTAAAGACGCCAAAATGATCTTCTTTCAGCCCCCCAGTATCCCGGGTTTCGGAGCTTCTTCAGGCTTTGAACTCAAGCTGCTGGACCGGTCAGGCGGAGATCTGAGAGACTTTGATGAAGTGGCCCAGGCCTACCTGGCAGAACTCAATAAGCGGCCGGAGGTTCAGTTTGCCCAGACCTCCTTTAACACTAACTACGCCCAGTATGAAGTGAAGCTGGATGTGGAGCGGGCCAAACGCTCCGGCGTGTCAGTAAGCGGGATACTCTCGGCCTTACAGGGATACATAGGAGGGATCTATGCGGCTGACTTTGTGCGCTTTGGTAAGCAATACCGGGTAATGATCCAGTCGCTGCCCGAAGACCGGCGCGACGAATCCAGCCTGAACAAGATCTATGTGGCCACTACTACCGGTCAAATGGCCCCGATATCCCAGTTTGTGAAGCTTGAAAGAGTGTACGGCCCCCAGTCGGTTACCCGTTTTAACCTCTTTACCTCGGCCAATATAAACGGAGCTGCCAATCCCGGGTTCTCCAGCGGAGATGCCATCCGGGCAGTGAACGAAGTAGCCACAGCTCATCTGAGCCCCGATTATGGGATAGATTTCTCCGGTTTAACGCGTGAAGAGCTGAGAGCAGGTTCACAAACCCTGCTGATCTTTATCCTTTGTGTAGTGTTTGTTTACTTTATTCTTTCCGCCCAGTACGAAAGCTACATGCTGCCGTTTTCCGTAATTCTATCTTTACCCGCAGGTATTATGGGAGCCTACCTCTCGCAACGGCTGGCCGGGCTGGAAAACAACATCTACTTCCAGATCGCCCTGGTGATGCTGGTAGGACTTTTAGCCAAAAATGCCATCCTGATTGTTGAATTTGCCTTGCAAAGACGTAAACACGGGCTGAGCATCACCCAGGCGGCCATAGAGGGGGCTGTTTCAAGGCTGAGACCCATACTTATGACCTCCTTTGCGTTTATTTTAGGTCTGATGCCACTGGTATTTTCCACCGGCGCGGGTATGCTGGGGAACCGTTCTGTAGGGACGGGCGCCGCCTTTGGGTTATTAATCGGTACCATTTTGGGTGTATTTATTATCCCTGTGTTATTCGTTATTTTTCAGAATATCCAGGAACGTATTAAGCCTGTAGTTTTTGACAAAGAATCCAATACGCCAAACTACCAATGAAAAAGAAATATATACACATAATCGTGGTTTTATGCACAACGGGCTTGCAATCCTGTTTTGTGGCAAAAGACTATAAAAGGCCTGAAATACCGGTAGCTGAAGGCTTTAAAGCTGAAACGGCTGCTACAGACAGCCTTAGCCTGGCCTCTGTATCCTGGCGAACCTTCTTTAAGGATGAAACGCTGAAGAGCTATATCGAAAAGGCCCTGCAGAACAACCTCGACATCCGTACAGCCCTGCAAAACGTGGCCATTTCCGAGTCTTACATGAAGCAGGGGAAAGCAGGCTATTTTCCTACTTTCGCACTGGGACCTAACTTTACGTTTACCAAAACTTCGGCCAATACCCAGTTCGGGCGGATCACGGGCAGCCAGACACTCACCCAGTTTGATATTACCGGAAACTTTGCCTGGGAAGCCGATATATGGGGAAAAATAAGAAGTACAAAGCGGGGATTTATAGCTGACTACCTGCGCAGCATCAGTGCGCACCAGGCCGTGTCTACCCAGATCATCGCTTCAGTAGCCAATACTTATTTCAGCCTGGCAGCGCTTGACGAGCAAAAGAAAGTGCTGGAAGAGACCATCCGTAACCGCGAAGAAGGAGTGGAGACCAATCAATCGCTGAAAACAGCCGGAATTGTAAGCGAAGTGGCGGTGAAACAGAATGAAGCTATCCTGGTCAATGCCCGGGCCCTGCTTCTGGATACCGAAAATGCCATTAAGCTGAATGAAAACATCCTGAGTGTACTATTGGGAGAATCTCCACGGGTGCCCGATAGAAGCGCTTTTGATTCCCAGGCACTGGAAATAGATCCTCAGACGGGCTTTCCGGTTCAACTGCTGGAAAACCGGCCGGATGTAAAAGCTGCCGAACTGGCCCTGGTGAAGGCATTTGAGAATGTCAATGTGGCCAAAAGCAATTTTTACCCTACCCTGAGAATTACCGCTGCCGGGGGCTTCCAGAGCATCGACTTCCCTCAGCTATTCAGCCCGAAGTCGTTATTCACCAATGCCGTAGCCGGGCTGGCCCAGCCGGTTTATAACCGCCGGGCACTGAAAACCCAGAAAGAAGTGGCCGATGCCAGCCGGGAGCAGGCTTACCTGGCCTACCAGAAAGCGGTGATCACGGCCAGTCGGGAAGTTTCAGACGCCCTGTACAACTATTCTACAGCCCATCAGAAAATTGATCTGAAAGAGCAGGAATATCAATTGTATAACCAGTCGGTAGAATACTCGGAGGAACTTCTGGAAAACGGTATGGCCAACTACCTGGAGGTGATCACAGCCAAACAAAATGCCCTGAATACACAGCTAAGTATTATTACTACCAAACTGCAGAAGCTGAATGCTACGGTAGAGTTGTACCGGGCGCTGGGTGGGGGATGGCAATAATCTCTTTTATTACGCGATAAGAAATCGCCAATGGAAGTCCGGAAGATTTGGTTTATTTTTGTACAAATTATTCACCTTAATTGCATGAAAAAAACCTTACTCCCGGCCTTTCTTTTATTAACAGGCTGCCAGACCGGAGAAACCGGCACCTTATCCGGTACCTACCGGCTTTTACATTCCATGACCGTTAAAGGCACGGATACCACCTATGCTACCGTAGACACCTCCAAAACGGAAATGCTGAAGATGTTTAACAGCAGCCATTTCTCCTTCTTTAACCACGATAAATCCAAAGGGGCTGACAGCCTGAACCGGCTTTTTGTCAGCGGAGCAGGAACCTACACGCTGGAAGGAGACAACTACACCGAAAACCTGGACTTCCTCAATTTCCGCGACTGGGAAGGAAAAAAGTTTCACTTTAAGCTGGAATTCCGGGGCGATACCCTGATTCAGACGGGTGAAGAGGTTATTCCGGAGCTGGGCATTAACCAGACTATCCGGGAGACGTATGTGAAAGTGAAATAACCAGGTAAATTCGAAACGGTCGGCTGAATTATATTTTGCGCAATATCTAATTATATATTTCGCTATTTTACTAAATAGTGGGAATTATCAGAATATGCAGAAGTTGTTTGAGTTTAAGAATTGGTTTCGGAAGAATTAAGTTAATGCGCCCTTCGACAAGCTCAGGGTGACAGTGGTAACCTATGCGTAACAACTGTCACCCTGAGCCTACGCGGCCCGGCTTGTCGAAGGGCGCATTAAAGTAATTTATACCCAATAATTACTACTCCCCTAAGTTCTATACCTCAATAATT
>Ga0222429_100190_pt1 | contig 90172 bp, 68 predicted proteins | sample 1B50Ametagenome_FD_182475 | JGI IMG/M metagenome (GOLD analysis project Ga0222429, IMG submission 182475) | Enriched microbial communities from leaf-cutter ant dump, University of Wisconsin, Madison, United States - 1B50A (version 2) | ecosystem: Environmental > Terrestrial > Nest > Insects nest...
CAGGTTTTGTGCTCATTCCAACCCCTCCCCTTATTTCATCGGTCAGTTATCCACAATTTTGAATCGAGCATAATTTCCTAAACAATAAGAAAAACCGTCAGGGAAGATCACCCTGACGGTCCTTTTTTTGACCCGCCGACCGCCGCATCCGCCAATTTGGCGATGACAGCGCCTATTTACTCCGACCGACCACCGTCCACCGCCAATTTGGCGATGTGATCGCCTATTTGCCCCAACCTACCACCGCACCCGCCATTTTGGCGATGTGATCGCCTATTTGCCCCGACCGACCACCGCATCCGCCAATTAGGTGATGACAGCGACTAATTACTCCGACCGACCACCACCCACCGCCAATTTGGCGACCACAGCGACTAATTACTCCGACCGACCACCGCACCCGCCAATTAGGCGATGACAGCGACTAATTACTCCGACCGACCACCGTCCACCGCCAATTTGGCGACCACAGCGACTAATTATTCCGACCGACCACCGTCCACCGCCAATTTGGCGACCACAGCGCCTATTTACTCCAACCGACCGCCGCTGTCCGTTAAGAAAGGTTGCTGCTCTGTCCCGCAATGTTATACTTTCTGAATCGCCAAGTAAAAACGACTTCGTCGTCCCCTTCGGGACAAAGAATGTCGTTTTTATCGAAGACGATTCAGAAAAGGAGAGTTCATTTTATACTTTCTGAATCGTTTAAGAAAGGCCGTCAGGGTAGATCGCCCTGACGGTCCTTTTTGACCCGCCGACTGCCGCACCCGCACATTTGGCGACCACATCGACTATTTCCCCCGACCGACCGCCTCATCCGCCATTTTGGCGACGACATCGCCTATTTCTCCCGACCGACCGCCGCACCTGCCCATTTGGCGACCACATCGCCTAATTCCATCGACCGACCGCCGCATCCGACCATTTGGCGATCACATCGCCTATTTCTCCCGACCGACCGCCTCATCCGCCATTTTGGCGACGACATCGCCTATTTCTCCCGACCGACCGCCGCATCCGCACATTTGGCGACCTCATCGCCTATTTCTCCCGACCGACCGCCGCATCCGCACATTTGGCGACCACATCGACTATTTCCCCCGACCGACCGCCGCATCCGCACATTTGGCGACGAGAGCGACTATTTTCCCCGGCCCACCGCCGCATCCGCCCATTTGGCGACGACAGCGACTATTTCACTCGACCGACCGCCGCATCCACCCATTTGGCGACGACAGCGACTATTCCTCCCGACCGACCGCCGACCGCCACAGCTGCTTTGTCCCTCAATGTTATACTTTCTGATAGTTTAAACAAAAGACGCCCTTCCGGGCGCCTCTCGTTTGTTCAGGAAAATTCTAATAAGGGTCAGCTTCCTTGCTGTTCTTCACGGCGTCCTTCGCCGCAGCGTTTGCAGCCAGCGATCCCTGGCCGAACTTCGAGATGCCCGCTTCCCGACCCGGAACCTCGTGCCCCGACTGCGACTGTCCGATTTCCCTCAAGATCTTCCCGATCCCTTCCTTCACCCGGCGACCGTAGTCTTCATCGGCCTGGGCAAAATGCTCGATCATCGCCTCCTGGATCCGCACATCGCATACCGCAAGCGCCTCGGACAGGTTGCGGACCAGTTCGTCACGTTCCCAATCCGCAAATTGCCGGTACGTCTCCCCCGCTTGGCCATAGTTGTTCGGGCGATCGATCGGCGCGCTCATCACAGCCGCATCGTACGCAGGCTGGTGGGGCTGGCGTCCTTCCTTGCCGGCCTCCCGATAGCCGCCGATCATGGATGGCTCGTAGTTGATATGCGGACTCTCGCCGGACTCCTTCGGGTCGCGAATATCCATCTGGCCGCGATGCTGGTTCGTGCGGACCGGCACTTTCGGCGCGTTCACCGGCAGCTTCAAATAGTTGGCGCCAACGCGATATCGCTGCGTATCGGAGTAGGAGAACGTGCGGCCCTGCAGCATCTTGTCGTCCGAGAAGTCCATGCCGTCCACGAGAACCCCGGTCCCGAAGGCCGCTTGCTCGATCTCCGCATGGAAGTCCACCGGGTTGCGATCCAGGACCATGCGGCCCAGAGCCAGCCACGGGAATCTCTCCTCCGGCCACAGCTTCGTATCGTCGAGCGGATCGAAGTCGAGCTCCGGATGGTAACTGTCCTCCATGATTTGTACGAAGAGCTCCCACTCCGGATAGTCTCCGCGCTCGATTGCCTCATACAGATCCTGCGTCGCATGGCCGACGTTCCTCGCCTGTATTTCGTTCGCCTCTTCTTGCGTCAAGTTGCGGATTCCTTGCTTCGGCTCCCAGTGATACTTCACCAGCACGGCTTCGCCTTGATCGTTCACCCACTTGTAAGTATTGACGCCGGAGCCTTGCATGTGACGGTATGTAGCGGGGATTCCCCATGGAGAAAATACAAATGTGATCATATGCGTCGCTTCGGGCGAACGGGAGACAAAGTCGAACATCCGCTGCGGATTAGGCACGTTCGAAGCCGGATCGGCTTTGAACGCGTGGATCATATCGGGGAATTTCATGGCATCGCGAATGAAAAATATTTTCAGGTTGTTGCCCACCAGGTCCCAATTGCCGTCTTCGGTGTACATTTTCACCGCAAAGCCGCGCGGATCCCTTGCGGTTTCCGGGGAATCCTTGGCCCCTGCCACCGTGGAGAAACGGACCATTAACGGCGTCCTCTTCCCGGCTCCCGAGAATACTTTGGCGCGCGTATATTTCTCCACCGATTCGTCGCCGACTTTGCCGTACGTTTCGAAGTACCCGAATGCCCCGGCTCCCCGCGCATGAACCACGCGTTCCGGCACCTCTTCCCGATCGAAATGGGAAATCTTCTCAACGAAGTGGTAATTCTCAAGCGTGGCCGGACCGCGATTGCCGACCGTTCGGATGTTCTGGTTGTCCGGCACCGGATGGCCCTGCCGCGTCGTCAGCGTTTCACGCCTTTCATCTTGCCCGCCGACCCCGCCCGTTTCATCTTGTTCTGCCACAATCCATTCCTCCTCCAAGCAAGTTATTTTAACGTTTCCTCTCGCTTGGAAATTTATTCATAAATTCGTCGCCCCCTTCGAGGCAAAAATGCCGCTTGTATCGAAGGCGATTCGGAAAAGGATTGCTCATTGTATATTTTCTGCAGTGCAGAAAATAGCCCCGCCATCCATGGCGAGGCTCTTCCTGTCTTCCGTACTTACGCCGGGTTCAACTCCAGTTGTTCGTCGTCATCGCTGTTAAAGGCTTCCCGGTCGAATTCTCCTTCAGATTGGGCAACCAGCACCGAAGTAACCGTCGTACCGGTCGCGTTGACCGCGGTCCTTCCCATATCGATCAGCGACTCCACGCCAGCCACGATGGCCATGCCCTCGATCGGCAAGTTCAAGGCGGTCAACACCACGGTCGTCGAGATCGTCGCCGGACCGGGCACGCCCGCTACGCCAATGGAAGAAATGATGCTGACCAGTACGAGGATAACGTAGTCGGTAAAACTCAGATTGATGCTGAATACTTCTGCCGTGAACACGGCTACGATCGCCGGCCAGATGCCTCCGCATCCGTTGAAGTTCATGGAGGAGCCGAGCGGCGCCACGAAGCTGGCAATTCGCGGAGACACGTGAAGACGCTTCGTGATCACCTCCAGATTAATCGGAAGCGTCGCATAGCTGCTTCGGGTCGTAAACGCGACCACCAGCATCGGATAGACTTTGCGGAAGAACCGGAGCGGATTCACTTTTGCCACCAGCAGCAGCAATCCGCCGAAGATAAGTACGAAATGCACGATGAGTCCTACGTAAGAGGTCACGATGACGCTTCCGAGCTCCTGCAGCGTTTCCCAGCCGTAACGGGCGGTCATCGCGCCGATCAGTCCATATGCGCCGTACGGGGTCAGGCGAATGACGAACTTGACGACTTCATGCATGACTTGCGTCGCGGATTGAATGAGGGTACGGATCGGCTGTACCGCTTCCGCATTTTTGGATGCGACTTTCAGAATCGCGACCGCCAGGAAAATCGCGAATATGAGCACAGGCACCACCTTGCCATCCGCCGCTTCGCTAACCGGATTGGAGGGCACGAGGGAGAGAATGACCTGCGAGAAGGTCGGCACCTCCCGTCCCGTGAATCCTTCCGGGGTCGCCTGTTGGATGCCCGAGCCCGGATTGATGAGCAGAGCGACGATAAGCCCGATAATGGAAGCAATCCCCGTCGTGCCGAGGAACCAGGCAATCGTCTTGACGCCCATCTTGCGAAGCTGGCCCATGCCGGTGAGGGAAGCGATGCTATTCAACACCAGTACGAATACCAACGGGATTACGACCATGCGGATCAGACTGACGTAGATGCTCCCGAAGGTGGCCACGCTTTGGAACTCGAACTCGAAGGACTGGAAAATAATCCCCGCCACGATACCGAGCCCCATCCCGATTAGCACCCTTGTTCCGAATCCGACCCTTTTACGGGCCAAATAAATCAAAATGGCAAACACCGCGAGCGAGACAATAAAGCTGAACCAGTTCGTTTCGATAGCCGAAAGCAAATTGTTCTCAACGTTATCCACTTCGGTCATCTCCCATATTCCATAGTATTCAACTATGATTACGCTTTAACAATAGATGCAATGTCACAAAATTGTCAATATTTTTATTGCAAGAAAGTAAAACTCTTAAGACAGAGAATGTCGTTTTTATAGAGGATCATTCAGAATTGAATAAGCGTGAAGCCTGTAAATTCTGAATGACAAAAAAAACGGCTTGTCCGCCCTTCAGGACGGTGCCGTTTTTTTCGGGAAATGTATGTTTATTTCTATGCCTTCCCCGCTCCGTTACGCGAACGCGTGAGCCTTCTCTTCTCTCGACCCGGCGCTATTCGCAAGGCCCAGCGTTCGTGCCGACACGGATTGAATCTCGCGGATCAGCGCCGGATTGCCTACCAGCGATTCTCCGTAAGACGGGATCATCGCCTTGATCTTCGGTTCCCAGGCTTGTATGTGCTGAGGGAAGCAGCGCTTCATCACTTCCAGCATGACGGAGACGGCGGTGGATGCGCCGGGAGATGCGCCGAGCAGCGCGGCGATCGATCCATCGGCGGCGCTGATCACTTCCGTGCCGAATTGCAGCGTCCCCCTGCCTGCTTTCGTATCCTTGATAATCTGCACGCGCTGGCCGGCCACGAGCAAACCCCAATCCTCGCCGCGCGCATTCGGGACGAATTGCCTCAACTCCTCCATGCGCTTCTCTTTCGACAGCATCACTTGTTTGATCAAATAAGTAGTCAGCGGTATGTTCTTGACACCGGCCGCAAGCATCGTGATCAGGTTGTGCGGCTTGATGGATGTCAGCAAATCAAACAGCGAACCGAATTTCAGGAACTTGGGCGAGAAGCCGGCAAAGGGTCCGAACAGAAGCGACTCCTTGCCGCCGATCACCCTTGTGTCCAGATGCGGCACGGACATCGGCGGAGCGCCTACCGACGCTTTGCCGTATACTTTGGCATGGTGCTGCGCGACGACGTCCGGATTGTTGCATACCATGAACAGCCCGCTGACCGGGAATCCGCCGATGCCCTTGCCTTCGGGGATGCCGGACTTCTGCAGCAGGTGCAGGCTTCCGCCGCCGCCGCCGATGAAGACGAATTTGGCGGTATGGCGTTCCACGGCGCCGCTGTCGACATTGCGCACCTTCAGTTCCCACAACCCGTCTCGCGTACGCGTAATATTGTCGACTTGCCGCTTGAATCGAATGTCGACGCTTTTGCGTTTCAAATGGTCGAAAAGCATGCGCGTCAAGGCGCCGAAATTGACGTCCGTGCCGGATTCGATCCTCGTCGCCGCGATCGGCCGGTTCACGGTCCGGTCCTTCATCATAAGCGGAATCCATTCCGCCAGCTTGTCCGGGTCATCGGTGAACTCCATCCCTGCAAACAACGGATTGCCCCGCAGCGCTTCGTAACGCTTCCTCAGGAAGGTGACGTCCTGCTCGCCTTGCACGAAACTCATATGAGGTACCGGCACGATGAAGTCGCGCGGGTTCCGGATCAGGTTGCTGCCCACGAGATAGGACCAGAATTGCCTCGACAACTGGAACTCTTCGTTCACCTTGACCGCCTTGCTGATATCTATGGAACCGTCCGGCTTCTCGACGGTATAGTTCAATTCGCATAAGGAAGAATGCCCTGTGCCCGCATTGTTCCATTCGTTCGAGCTTTCCTCCGCCGCGGCCGCACGCCTCTCAAGCACCGTAATGCCCCAGTCCGGCGCCAATTCCTTCAGCAGCGAACCGAGCGTTGCGCTCATGATCCCGGCACCGATCAGAATAACGTCCGTGCTAGTCTGTTTATTGCTCATGATTACCGTCCCTCATATCGATGATTTCTCTTCTCAATCTAGTGTATCACTTTTAATAGATAGTTCCTAAGCTTTGTCGAATTTTTTATCGAATTTCGCTGATTAAATTATACCAAGCTCCTGTGACCATTTTGGTTGACGTATGTCACAACGAGGGTGAATACGTTTAAGCAGCCCGTCCACGACAAGCGAAGCGGCGCAAACGACATAACGAAACGCAGCAAGGCACCCCGGTGGGCGCCTTGCCAGAATTGACTCTGCGTGCCTGCCTCAACTTCCCCGGTCCCGCAACTATCCGCCAAAGAAAAAGTCGAGCACGTTGGAAGCCGTCGAAGTCTGCTTATTGTAAAATTCCGAATAGCCGCAATTGTTGCAGTAGACGACCAGGAACTTGTTGTTCTGAATGTCGAACATCTTCGACAGTCCCGTGCCGGTCATCGCGACCTCCTTGGTGCTGGCGTCCGTACTCCCGCACTTGATGCAGCCTCTTTCGCTCATTGCCATCGCTCCTCATTTTCCGGATGTTCATTCATACGTTTGTTCCGCCGGATCGATTCACCCTCGATTAGTACCAGGTATTAGAATCTTGTGATATAATCGAAGCACTACCCTGACGGATGGGGAGCGGAGGTTCTTCGAATATGAATGGACTATTGCACGGCAAGAATATCGTGGTGACAGGAATCGCGAACGAGCGCAGCATCGCTTGGGGGATAGCAAAATCGTTGCATCAAGCGGGTGCCCGCCTGATTTTCACTTATCGGAAAGAGCGTTCGTACAATAAACTGATCCAATTGCTCGCGAATCACGGCATCGAGCCGCTTCTGTGCGTAGCCTGCGACGTAACGGACGACGCCGGCATCGGGCGCGCCTTTATCGAGATCGAAGCTGCAGCGCCGGTAATCCATGGGCTCGCGCACTCGGTGGCGCATGCGGATAAGGATGATTTGCACGGCGAGTACCTCGCAACCACGCGCGAAGGCTATCATCTCGCCCAAGACATCAGCGCCTACTCGCTTGTCGCGCTTGCCAAGGCATGCAGAGGTCTGATGACCGAAGGCGGCAGTATCGTCACGCAGTCGTATCTCGGAGCCGAGCGCGTCGTGCGCAATTACAACGTCATGGGTGTGGCCAAGGCTGCGCTCGAAGCAAGCGTCAGATATCTGGCAGAGGACTTGGGCAAATACGGCATTCGCGTCAACGCGATTTCGTCCGGCCCGATCCGCACGCTGTCCGCCAAGGGCGGAGTGTCGGGCTTCACCGATTTATATGCGTCCATGGAGCAGAAAGCCCCCTTGCGCAGAAACGTCGACCAGGACGAGGTCGGGGATGCGACACTGTTCTTGCTCAGCCAACTGTCCCGCGGCATTACCGGCGAGGTGATTCACGTGGATGCGGGTTATCATATTCTGGGGTAGTATTGGGCAAGCTCAAAAGCCTCTTCACATCACGGCGGAGGAAGAGGCTTGGGTCGTCTATCGAATTTGATTCCTTCGATCAGGAGGGCTCGTCCGCCTTGGCGCGTCGGTTGCTGGGCGCGAACCAACCGAGCAGGGCAATCGCGACCAAGACCCCATAGAAGGCGATCGTCCAGCCCGTGCTGTGCGGGAAGTGATGGTCCAGTACCGCTATGTCTTCATGCGCCAGCGTGATGACAGCCAGCTTGACGCCCACCCAGGCAACGATCGCATAAGCCGTCGTCTCCAGCGCCGGGCGCTGTTCCAGCAATTTGATAAACCAGGCTGCGGCATATTTGATCAACACCAAACCGGCCACTCCGCCCAGCACCACGACAAGGAACTTGCCCCCGTCCATTCCGCCGAACTCGCCCAGCGGCGAATCCGGAAGGCCGAGCGCAAGCGCCACCGCGGCAAGAATGGAATCGATCGCAAAGGCAAGGTCTGCCAGGGCGATCTTTCCTACAGTTGGCCAAAAGCTCTTGCCGGCGGAGCCATCTTGCTTCTCTTCCTTGCGATGCTCGTTCTTCTTCCCGATTCGCAACTGAATGATGTGTTTCAAGCCGAGATACAGCAGGTATGCCGCGCCGATCGCCTGCACCTGCCACACGTTCGCGATGAAGGAAATGGCGAATAGCGCCGCAAAGCGAAATACGAAAGCCATGATAATGCCGTAATTGATCGCTTTCTTCTTCTGTCCGTCAGGCAAATGCTTCGCGATGACCGCAAGCACGAGCGCGTTGTCCGCGGACAGCAGCCCTTCCAACCCGATCAGGATGAGCAACGCCCACGCATACTCCAGCCAGAGTGACTCCAACTTGATTTCCCCTCTCTGAGCGCAACAATAACCTCCCTATACTACGGGAGGCTGTCTCATAAGGATTCACATTTGTTTGATTTACGATTCAACACTCCCCGACTTAACCGGAAATCATTTGAAGTCAGGGCTTCCGTTTATTGAGGAACGGAATGCGTCTCTGTGATCGGCCGGCTTCATGAGGGCTTACAAGTGACCCGTCGTCAGTATTTTTACTAGGAATTCTCTTGTAATGAATTTCGGATAACCCGTTTGCCTACAATAACGCCTCCCCGCTCGATATGAATTGAATTCGATGAATGGTCTCCGATCAGTTTGCCCTTCGCATTGATCGTCAACTTATGATTCGAATTCACATCGCCATGTACTGTCCCGCCTATGGTAATATTTCTTGCCACGATGTTGGAGACGGCAAATCCTCTATTTCCAATCGTTACATCGCCTTTGCATTGGATATCACCGGTTACCGCCCCATCGATTCGGATGCCGGCTTCCGACGTCAGCAACCCTTTGAACTCCGTATTTGCGCCGATCAATGTTTCTGTCTTATTGATGTTTGCGTTAATTTTACGATTTAGCATCGTCTCCACTCTTTCCGTCAATGATCAGATAGGGCAGCGGATTTACTGGTTTGCCGTTCTTAATGACTTCGTAATGAACATGAGGGCCCGTACTGCGCCCAGACGAGCCGAGACGCCCAATCGTTTCGCCTTTGGATACTTTCTGGTTCCGCTTGACGATATATTCGCTTAAGTGCATGTACCTGGTTTTCAAGCCGCCTGTATGATCGATAATAACATTCAATCCTCTTGAGCTGTCTTTGCCCACATACGTGATCACTCCATCCGCCGTCGCATAGACGTCAGCATTGTAGGCGCCCGCGATGTCAACACCTGAATGAAAGCCTTCAGAATGATTAAACGGATCTACTCGATTACCAAATGGCGACGTAATCCGATGGGACGATGTTGGATAGATAGTGGGAGTGATCCGGCGTTTACGCAAGAATGCCTGAAAATCACCTTTTACTTCAGTCAGGCTGGCTATCAATTCCACGAGTTGTTTGTCCAACCCAGGATAAGTCACAACAGGTATACGATCCTTGGAAACAGGAGCTGAAGGCCGCTGCTCCTCGACCGGATAGAACGGCCCTCCTTGATTGTTCTCCATGTCCATGTTCAAGTCCGCAATTAGAGAATCTGGTTGAATTGTTTCGGAGCCAGACTTGACATCTTGTCCCATGAGGCTGCGCAATTCTTCTTCAAGCACTTGCAATTCAGCGACTTTGGATTGTATCTGTTGCGCCTGTCGCGTCAAGGTCTCGATCTTGTTGTGGAGAGCTTGAATTTCCTCTTCCTTATGCTCAGTTGTATCGTCCAATGTTTGTTCCGTAATGGACAGTTGCTGGTAGATCGACTTCAAACTGATCGAGATATCTCGATTCGCATGTTGGAGTGCATAGATGGATGCAAATAAAATAAGTACAAGAGTGATGATTAGCAGGATAACTGCTCGCGGCAGACGAAAACTAAACGCAGCTTTCCCGTTCTCCGGTATGACTAGCAGTGTATATTGCTTTTTGCGGAATTTGATGTTCATTTCGTATTTGCCCCGCGGTTATCTTGATAGGCTGAGCCCGTAGCGATGGAATCCCATTACATTAACTTGTTGGCTGTCATCCAGAAATTGAATATCTTTCTCCCATTCAAGAAAATATTTGGACAAGGGCTTTGCTCCCCCGCCCGTCAAGTAGATCGCATCAAATTTGGAACGATTCGGCCACATTTGCTGAATGCCGTTCAAGATGTCCTCGGCCAATTCCCGAAATACATCGATCCGATAATTCGTGATGTCCACCGGCTTTGTCCGATTGCTGATTTTGTACGTATTGATGTCTATTTCCGGGTTCAACAGATGGTGCTCGACCATCTGGGGAGTCGCATTTGCATTCGGATTCATCCGATTGATATAATTCGCGATTTTCTTGTAAGCGTCGAACATCCCTAATTGAATGGTAGCCGTATCATCCCATTGCCGTTTCAATTCCTTAACGCCGTCCAAATCCGCCGTGCCGCTGCCGATATCAATAATCCCAACGTAATTGTCTTCCAATTGCCGATTGACAACTTGACCTTCGTCGTTAAAGTACAAACTGAAAACTGTCCCGAGCGGCTGAGGCAGAACGGTTACTTGATCGACATTAATAACCTTGGTTCGACCGTTCACTGTAACAACATGACGCCCGTTAAACACTTGCCGGATCTCCGCTTCCAGTTCCGTACCTTTATTCACGCTAGGGCACCCGGTAATAATATGAACGTTGTCGAAGGTCTGATCCTCGTCCGGCAACAGCAAGGCCATGGCGAATTGCGACAGCAACCGATACGGCTTCGAGACATATCTTCCTTCTCCGCCATAGGTTGCGATGATCTTGCCCGCCTTGTTAACATCTCTCCCCCAGTAATACATTTCGCCCGGATACAGGTTCGATTTGAATTCGAAGACCTGCAGATTTCTTTTGGGCGCAACCATATCCACTCCGAATTCCTCCGGTCTGGAGTAACACGAGGACAATAAAATAACTTTATGATCGGAGCACGCTTTCACATGTCCATTCCCATGGTCTATCGCTAATACCGTTGTCATTATTATTATTCTCCTCCTACTGAATAATTACCCGTTTGTTCTTCGTCATAAGGGCTGGCTGTTCCATCGGCGGCTTGATTGTAAGTTGTTCTTTAATCGGCGCTGCTTCCGGCTCCTTCATCCATGTTTCCCGATCAAGCGCCCCATACTGATCATTCAATAGTACAAAGGAACCTTCTGTAATCATTGCTCCGGAATAATGCGCGCCGTCCTCAATCTCGATTGACTGATAGGTGATGTCCCCGTCAATCGAGCTGGTCGAAGATAGATGCAAATGACTCTTGGCAATGATATTGCCGGTAACTTTGCCGGCGATCCGTACGTTTTCACCGGTTATATTGCCCTTTATTACCGCGGATTGTTCAATTATGATGTCGTCCATAACGATCAGATCCCCTGTCAAGTTCCCGGATATGGTCCACTTATTCTCTGAATGAATATCACCTGTAATGGTAGTCCCGGCATCGATCCTGTTTGGAGATTTCTTTGCTGTAAATCGCAGAAATGCCATTGGGCACCCTCCTCAAGAAGATTTATTGATATCGGCCTCATCTGTTTCTGACAGGTTATCGGCTGCAAATGCTTGTTTCACCCTCTCCGTCAAATCGCGAATGGCCCTGTCGGTCGCGAATTTCAGAATACATTTCGCCCACCAGTTCAATGCAATCTTCGTTACGGTGAATCTTGCATTCGTTCGATGATCATCGACTCGATATAATTGGAATTCGATTGTAATCTCATATCTTCTTTTGTACTCGAACAAGACTTTAACAACTTTATACGCAGACCTGTTCGCGTAATCCAGCAGCTGTATATCACACTCTTTCACTTGCTTCTTGTGTTTATATGCAACTCGATAGGCACTCGCTTCTGCATCATTAGTCTTATTTATAAGCGAGAAGGTTATCATTGCGGGAAATATTCTCTGCAATTGTTCAACCGAACCATCTGCAAGTTCCCATACTAAATCAATAGGCGCACACACCACGGCTTGTTTCAACCACTGTTTCAACCGATGTGACCTCCTGCTTGATGTCATTTCACCTTTCATCTGCTAAACGATGTTTATGCATATCCCTGACATAGGACCTAATTTTATTTTATCAGAACTCGCACATTTGAAGCATGACTTAAGGTCATGGTTTGCATAGAATCAAACAATTCGGGTTAATTCCCATCCTGTTTCGGTTCCGGAAGCCGCAATGGTAAAAATGTGACCAAAGGTCACTACGAGAAATGAGCAGGGTCTCATATACTAGTTCTTAAGTCTTGCATATTCGACAAAAACAGTAACATTCTGACTAATGATTCTGCCATTTAATAATCTAGTTGAGATTACTTACTGAAAAGATGTGATGAACATGAAGCATAGGCCTATAACACATGTAAAATTTGTTGTAGTCCCGAAGTATAGAAAGAACATTAAGACCTATGAAATTTACGGTCTTTTCTTATACATCTACATCTAATTTATTTCACAGCAATCTAAGGATTCCTATGATATACAGACAATCCTTCGTCAGCAGATTGCTACTGTCGAAGGATTGTCCTTGCCGTATCGTGCTTACGATATCCCTAGGTCAGTCCGGATCTCTCCAATAGCTGCGCCACGATTACGGCCACTTCGGCTCTTGTCATATAATCCGGACCTTCAGCATCTGATGAGTCACAGGATCCCACGTTGTGCAATATGCGCCAGTTATATAGGGATTAACCTGTGCGATGCCTACTGGCTTTCCATTATCGTAGCCCATACTCTGTCCTGCTGCCATCGGCTGATAATTTATAAATCGACGTTGCTGCCTTTATCATCCACTATGTAATCGGTTTTTAATCACATGTGTCATCCTCTAATTCTTAAGCCCTATTCCCCCCGAAATGTAATCACCGTACAATCAGAACCAGACCAACAATCGTGACCTTTAGTCACTTGTCATTTCGTTACAACTGTGAGTTCATGCTTTATCACCGCGTACATATCGGGTAAAATAGCAATAGATAGATTCACGCCATTCACGAAGTCGTCCGCTTATTGATCGAACCTGCAAATGCTGGGAGGTAAGTCGATGTCTGCAACGACATTGCAAATATTTATTGCGGAAGATGAAGCGATGATTCGCAACAGTCTGATAGCTGCGATCCGGATGGAACCCGACATGAACGTCATCGGCTTCGCAGAGAACGGTCTTGACGCGTTACAATCGATCAGGACGCACCAGCCCGATCTTGTTTTGATGGACATCCAGATGCCCGGCTTAAACGGAATTGAATGCATCAAGAAATTAAGGGAACTGCGTTATGCAGGAATTATTCTGATCTTGACCTCGCACAGCGATGAACAATACATTATTGAAGGTCTGGCGAACGGAGCTACCGGCTATTTGTTGAAGTCACCTCACTTTCAATCGATGATTCAGACGATTCGGGATGCGATGAAAGGTCAATATATCTTGCCCGCTGAAGTTGCGACCAAGTTGGTCCGATACATCCAGGAGAATAATCCCTCGACCCGGCATGCCGCACTGACGAAACTGATGTCAAGTCATGCCATTACTCAACGGGAGAGGGAAGTGATCGTGATGCTGCTGAATCGTCTCAGCAATAAGGAGATCGCAGAGAAGTTATATGTAAGCAATGGAACGGTCAAAAATCATCTAACATCGATTTACGAGAAATTAGGGGTTAATAACCGCCAGGAAGCGATTCATTATCTCAAGCTTACGCTTCAGTGAACTTGTACCCGGCAATGGGCATCGTTACATAGAATGTACTTCCTTTGCCGGGCTTGCTGTTTACGCCAACTTTCCCGCCATGCTGCTCAGCGATCTCTTGCGATATCGCGAGGCCAAGACCGCTTCCTCCCGGATTGCCTTCCTTCCTCTTATAGAAACGCTGAAACACCCACGGCAGCTCTTCTTGCGAAATGCCAACCCCTTGATCTACCACTTCCATCCGTATGTTGTTATCTTGGATGTAACTATTCAGGAAAATACAGTTGTTTTGCGGATTGCTGAATTTGACGGCGTTGTCGATATAATTCTGGATGACTCGCATCAATTGAAATCGGTCGATTCGCACGATGGCCTGCCGTCCGCGCAACTCTGTCTCCAACCGCCCGATCCGCAAATTAAAGGAGCGCGCCCTCACACCTTCCCTATGTTTGCGATATAGATCATCGATAAACTCTTTAACAATTACAGGTTCCGTCTGCAACTGCATCTCGCCGGACTCCAGCTTGGATAATTCAAACAAGTTGTCGACCAGCTTCTTCATGTCATCCGATTTGCTCTGCATGACGGTCAGCGCTTCCTGATCCTTGACTGGGAGCATACCGTCTTTCATAAGCTGCAAGTACATCTGAATACCTACCAATGGCGAGTTCAGATCATGGGCGATATACGACAGCATCTTCGTCCGCGTCTGCTGCATGTGTGCCAATTCAACATTCTTTAGGTGGAGCTCATGCGTGCGTTCGCGCACCTTGTATTCCAGATTGGATTTCAACAGAGCATACCGACAGGCAACAATGACCGCTTGCAGCAATGCAAATAGCATGATACTGAACTCAACCATCATGAAAGTATGCCATACACCCATGTAGTTCAGCGTATCGTTCATGATCGATGCAACCATAATGAATAGCGCAATCAAGTAGATCCGAGCGCCTTCCCGCCTGCGGATCGCTGCCAGTATTCCCACATAGAAGACGTAATATAGGATGATGCCGGACAATACGGCTGCATGAACAACCAGCGTACTCGTAAATATCCGGGTTGGCGACAATAAGGTATAGAGACTGAGCAACAGCGCGCTCCAGAACGCAATTCGAAACATTAGAAGGCGCACTTCGTCTGGATACATGGCTTTCATTGCACAGCTCAGAAAAAAAACCATGGCGATCTCTACTACATACTCCGTCTTTGTCATCCATGTCCAACGAGCAGCAGGCACCATAGTATAGGTCAGATATTCATTAACGAGGAGGATGCGGACGGCCCCCAGCAGAGAGCCAAGCCCTATGAACAGAATCGCTCTGTCCATCGTTCTGGTTCCGTAAATGATTAACAAATAGAAGCCGATAACGATAAACCCGCCGATCAGAAATACTTTCAGAAACAAGTCTTTGACATACCGGACATGTGCAGCGCCCGCATCTGTCACATAGACATCGCCGATGATCCCGCCTTCACGGAATGAGAAGTTCGATACCTGCAACACAATTTCGACAACTTCCCGCTTCAGAACGAACTCGATCAGGTTATGGCCGAGCTGCGGGGCCTCCGAATCCGCGCTTCGCCCAACTTTCCCCATTCCTTTCATAGGCTGACCGTCAATCCAGACGGCATATGCGCTTCCGACATAATGCAGCGCCAGCGACATCGGAACGCCAACTTCCTCCTGCGTCAAATCAACTTGTTTACGATAGGTGGCGAATCCATATTTCGGCAGCCGTGCGCCGTCCAATTGATATTCATGCCAGGAGGAAGGAACCGGGATCTGCTGCGGCCGCATTTCCAAGTCATCGATCTCATCCGGAGACAACAACACGTTCCAATAGAACTCCCATTCCCCTTCCAATGAGCCGTTATTCGACACTGACGTCTGTGCCGTCCACCCTTGCCCCTGCACGTAAGACACGAGGCCGAATAAGGCTAGGAAGATGAAGAACAGGGAACATGCCGCTATACTCATCTTCTCCAAGTCATGGCGACTTCCCATAACCGTCCCCCTACTTGATTTTCCCGGCTATCCTGCACTTTCCCCGCTCACGCTTCTTCTACCAGCTTCCATGCGAATGCCTTTAATTCATTCGTCAATTGCTCACGCATGGCCTCGTCAATATCCAGGTGTATACCGCATAGATATGGGGCTGTGCCTGTCTCTTGATGGACAATCTTTCCTGGAATCGAGAATTCGGCCGACAAGCTGACATTGCAATTTCAAATCACATCACGGTTGCTGTAGTGCACGGCGATCTCCCGCTTTCCTCAATCTAAGTTGGTGACGTTTGCGCTTCTCTTTGTAAAGCGAGACATCCGCTTGTTTGAACAGAACCTTCACTGAATCGCCGTGATCAGGATAGATGGCATAGCCGATACTGCTCTTGATCGGGATACCGCTCTCCAGTCCTGCAAGTATACAGGGTTGAGCAAAAGCGTGACGAATCCGCTGGACGTAATAATCGACATCCAACTTCCCGTCAACATTCCACAGAACCACCGAAAACTCATCTCCGCTCAGTCGGCCAACCGCATCCCTATCCAACTTATTTTGCAACAACCTGCTTGCGAACTCCTTCAGCACAAGATCTCCGACATCGTGCCCGTAGGTGTCGTTAATCGATTTGAACTTGTCCAAATCCATGATAAGAATCGCGAACTTCTCATTGGCGATCTTGGCTTCTTCCAGAAGTTCTTCCATTATGATTTTCATTTTTCTCCGATTATATAGGCCGGTGAGGTGATCATGATAAGCCATTCGCTCCAGTTCATGCTGATATTGCTTCCTGTCGCTGATGTCCCTTGTAATGAAAAGAATATTGCGAATGCCGCCCTTATCTGTCGTAATTGGCGAAGCTGACGTTTCTACCCAAACCCACTTGCCGTCCTTGGCTCGCTTTCGGCATTCCACCATCATGGAATCTCCGGATTGCACGACCATGTTTAATATATCGCGTATCCGATGTTGATCGTCCGGATGAAGGTTCATGAATATATCCGTTTCGTCGCTATAACCCAGAATTTCGAAATAGGAGGGTGAAGCATATTCGACATTGCCGTGAATATCCGTAAGTTCAATCATATCATGGCAATGATTAGCGAAATGTTTGTATTGCTCATACAGAGCGCACATTCCGGATTCCTCCTGTAAAGTCGATAATGCCAATCTTGGATTTGCGAATGTCGTACAACCTGCCTCTTGATTTGACAACCGGATAGATCAGATTGTCCTCATGAAGCTTGACAATGCGTCCGATTTGTCCGTTCGACAGGAGCACCCGGCTGCCGATTGCCCGCTTCATCATATTGGAGACAAAACAATAAACCACCTTGGCATCGAACAATTCTGCGGCGATTTCATAGATTTCTCTGAGTGCTTGATATAGCGGGAGCGGCCGCTTATAGACGCGTTCTGAAGTCATGGTATGAACCACATCCGCGACAGCAACGACTTTGCTTAACTGCGTTATTTTGACACCTTCGATCCCGAAGGGATAACCGCTGCCATTTTCCCTCTCGTGATGCTGAAGTGCGACCAATGCTTGCTGCTCTGTCAATCCCTCAATATGGCGCAGCATGTCGAATCCAATGAGCGTGTGCAGACACATTTCTCCATATTCGTCCTTGGTTAGTGGTCCTGCTTTCTTCAATATCGAATTATGTATATTAATTTTCCCCACGTCATGCAGAAATCCGGCGATTGCAAGCTCTTGAAGCGAATCCCCGTCCATTCCCAACCATGTTCCGATCCCAAACGAGAGTATTGCTACTCCGATGCAATGCCGATAGGTATAGTGATCCTTCATTTTCAATTCATGAACGAGCTGCCAGGTTGCCTCTATGCTGCATAATTCGCAAATAAACGGTATCGCCATGCTCCGAATGGCTGATTCCGGTATTCTCTTGAAATCATAACCTAACTTATCGCAGATCGCGCACACCTCCGACTGTACATCCTGCATAAGAAGTTCCCTGAGTTCGATATCTATTGCAGCCACCCCCTCCGCTACACCAGTTGTTTCATTCCATTCGTATCGAACACTCTGTCTTCAATAGGTTCCATAATTTCCATACTGTAGCGGTCGATGATGATCCTCCCTTCATACATTTTCTTGATCACTATCTTCTTCGCGGCTTTCAGACTCGTCTTGGCGCCTGTTATCCCGCCAACATACATCGCCGAGATAGTGTCTCCTGCTTCTAATCTGCAGCCTCTGCATACGGCGCGGTCCAGGAAGAAGATAATGTTCCCTGCAGAGTAGAGGTCGCATTGAATGACGCCTTCCTTGCGGACCAGGATGTCCCCATTGGATTTCAGGTAGGATTGATGCGCCTGGTTAATGTTGATTTGAACATTTGATTCCTGACTCAACGCGACCCGTCTGTATGCTTCCTTCAGAATGCGCATAAAGTCTTCCATTCTCGGCTCGTTCATCACCTCCACCAATTTGACCTTGTTTTGAAGAATGTCGAGGTAAATTCGCAATTGCATCAGATCCTCTTTGTTGAAAGACTGAAGGCTGGAGATCGCGCCGAGCAATTCTTTAATAAAGTCCCCTGCCTGCCGAAACTTGCTTTCCATGATCAGTACGATAATTTGGCCGTATCTTACCTGGATTTTCTTCTTTCTCGTCTCATTCATTAATTGCTTCGCACTATTCATCATCTGCTCGCCTATGTCGATCAATTGTTTCGAGCTGTGGTAGATTCGATTGTAGAGCATTCCGAAATAGCCGGAATACAGCTTGCTCCCGAGTACATTTCCCTTGACTGCAATGCTGCCGGTTGCTGTCAAGGTGGAGTTAAACACGCTGCCCGTGACATAGATGTTGCCAAGCGATTCAATAATCATGTTGTCCATCACATCGCCGTACACGACCACATCGCCCGAGAATACGATATTGCCTGTGCTTAAATTGACATCACCTGCCACGACGAAGGCCGTATTGATGTCGAAATACTTGATCTTATTGCCGGTTACGCGCGGCCTTCCGCTTTTACGCGCAATCACTTGATAATCAGAAGTAATCTCCACATTCTCCTTCCCGACTATTCGAATGTCCTTGACCGGTTCTGGGAGCAAGATGTTACCGAAGACATCGTACCCGGCATAGCCTTCAATCGCCGGTATTTTCCGGGCGATCACATCCCCCTCCTTGACGGAAGGAATATTCAGACGGTTCTTGAAATCGACGACGCCGCCGAGCTCCGTAAAGTTGTCATCGATATTTTCCGAGAAATACAATTCCAGCTTTGCATCCTGTCCCTCGATCGGAATTTTCCCGCTGGCAATCGTTACCCATTGATACGAAGGACGAGCCACTTCCGATTGAACGGCGCCAACATCAAGATTCATTCGAATGTTCATGTCCTCTACAGTCGTAAGAACGTCTTGCAGATTGATCGTCTCCAGGACGAGTTCCCGGTCTTCTTTTGCGGTTATCATAATATGCAAGGCGGAATCTTGTTCCGTCAGGATCCACACATATCGCTGCAATCGATGAATCTGCAAACTTGCCTCAAGTTTATCCTCAGATATGGCCACCTCGTATAATGGTTTGTCTTGAATCTTCCATTCGATTTCGCTTTCTGAAGAAACTTCTGTCCCATATTCGATCTCCTGCCCGTCCACCCACAACTTGACGGGCCATTTTGCTCGTATGGTCGGATAGTTGCCGCCATTAATCGGATTGTCCACAATCACCTTGCCCTGTTCGACACGAACGCGGCCGTCTTTCCTGATGTTATCCGCTGCTGCGGTGCGAGAATCCCGCGGATAATTCTCTGGCGATTGTATGGAGTTGGACTCTTCATCCAGCTTATATAGTATCTTTAACATTTCCATTTCGCTCAAATATTTCGACATGCTTTCCACCTCGATTGCGACGCAAACTATTATGAAAAGCGCTTCCAATTCCAATTTGATCATTATATTGATGAGGAGCGCCTGCTCTTCTCGCTGTACCTGTGACCATTTTCCCATTGTTTGCCGAAATGTGGCATCACCGAATCATCCTATTTTCCCACCCGCAACGAAAATAGGAAGTATTACCTACCAGGTTCAACTGAACAAGCCTCCGACCGCCAAATTCGCAGTCAGAGGCTTGTTCTATTCAGTGGAATTTCGATGTTGTCGGTAGAAGCGGGCCATTAACCCGGCACGGTCGCTCACTCCCGTCTTCTGATATACATTCGAGATGTGGTTCTTGACGGTGTGTTCGCTGATAAACATTACAGCGGCAATCTGCTTGTTGGTTAGTCCCTTGACAACATACCCCAATACTTCCTGTTCGCGCTTCGACAGTCCTTCCATATTCGGAATCGGGTCATGCGTTGAAACCTTCAGTTCGACAACCTGAGTCCTAAGCATATAGGAATGAAACATCTGTGCAAGTTCCTGATCCAAATCCTCCGAAATCCAGTCGGGTATATCCGTCCATTCCAGTTCCTTCAAAGAATCGGATGCCAGCTTGAGAATCTGGCCATTACGGCAATATCCTTGATGATCTTCCGCCGCCGCACTCTTCTCGACATGATCCAGACGGTAATAATCATAAACAGTCTGGCAGATTCCCGGTTCTCGCGACAATACGGCGCGAACGATATCTGGATGATAAGGTGCAAGCATACTGGCGTATTCGAGCGCTTCGCGGTCCACCGCCGGTAATTCTGCGTACTCTGCAAAGCCCAGCACGCGTTCTCTGAGTGATTGAGCGAAATCGTAGGCTTCCGGATTCCAATGCAAGATTGCGTCGCGCAAGCTCTTCACTTGTTCGCGAGTGCCCTCCCTCCGCTGATGCGTCTGTTGGATCGCGATCGCGCCGATCGCAGCCATTGAAGCGATGAAGGTCTGCGATTCCCGATCCTCCTTCTCAAGCGCAATGCTCAATACCCCATAGAGGGACTGATGATTCATGATCGGACACTCTTGTACCTTCATTCCTCTTTCGAGTTGACGGACCTTGGGCTCACACCGATTATTATCACTCAGATATTCACGCATGACCAATTTACCGTATCGATCACTCTGCTCTGCCGTCAGCCCGCGCGACACGATTCGAACTTCTCCAGGACTTGCTTCATGTTCGATCAAGGTCACTGCCGCGAATTTGCCTTGCACGATATTCAAGCTCATATCGACCAACATGAAGGCGATTTTCTTGATATCCTGCGTACATATAACAAGCTTGCTTATTTCCATAAGCGCGTTCATCCGCCGCAGCTGTTTAAACATCGATCCATTCAGTTCCTGGCGATTCAAATAGTTCCGAAGGAGATTTGATGCAATTCTCCCCTTGTCCACAGTCAGCGTGTCCATTTGCGCATTGATCCGAAACGTTCCCCCGAACAGCACGCCGGTCACGCCGTCGTCGTCAAGCACCGGATAGCACACGAGTGCTTCGGGAGAGGGATTCGCATGTCTGAACAATACCTTGCGAGGGTCTTGTCGGACCCGATTCCAGCACCCTTCCATGCCTGTAGCCATTGCCAATCCGATAAATCCTTCACCAATCGCAAACCGGGAACCGATCAAAGATTGATAGGATGGCTCTCCTAACATGTGGGTTACAATACACTCACCATTCGCCCTTCGGGCGAAACCGACAAAGTTCAATTCCTTGCACATCGACAAATATTCCTGCAGGATCGCGTCAAACCCGTGATCGTCAAATACCATCTTGGATATGCGCTGGATCCCCGCGAGTGCCCGTTTGCCTCTTTTCACACTATCGTCACTTTCCAATAAGGCGCTGATCGTATCGGACAACACCATCAATTGGTCGATCAATTGTTGTCTATCAGCCGCACTCGTGTCCGGCAGGCGCTCGAGTTCGACCTTCCACCCCGAACGGTCTTTCGAATCTTGTTCCAGATACCAGTAGAGAGATTGGCGCGAACTATTCTCTATGATGACGCCCGCACACAGATGGTATCGAATACTTCCCTGAAACGAGATCGGAATGATGATCTCCTTCAGTCCGGGATAGAAATCGAAGACGCTGACTTCCGTGATCTTTCGGAGCCATTCCTCCGGTTGGTCAATTTCATCTTTCACTTGCCGGGCGAATGAACTCGTCCAGGATGGACGAGTCGGCATGTTGCCTTCAACGTCCAGCAGGATGATGGACAATCCCGTCTGATGGGCATACGAATCCTGCAATCGTTGAATTAAGGCTAGACTTCTGTCCATGTTCGACCCAACCTATCCTGCGTCATGTACGGTTGTTGATAGCGATAGATTGCATCATCTCCCTCCCCGACCTTGGACAGTACGGTCAATGCTACCAATCGATCCAAGATCGGTTCCAGATCTTTCGCGGATCTGCCAAGTCGTTCAGCAAGGCTATGCTTGGTTTCCAATGAACAGGGATTCTCTTCGAAGAAATAAGTGCATTCAACATGCAATAACATGGTATCGCTCTCCATCGTCTACCCTCCCCTAAATAAGATAGCCTCTCGGCATTCGCGTGTACATTGTGTTCAGATCATAATAGATGAACCAACTGGTCCCGTTGTTCATTTCTTCATGGAGTAAGGGGAGGCGATCTCAGTCTTCAGAAATTGCATGTATTCATCGTTTGATAATTATTTCACCCGGCAGACAGCATCTTCGAATGCTGCAGGCACTTGACGCAGGAAATGCTCAATGAAATAAATGTCTTTCTGTCTGCTTGCCGCCTCCAAATCAACCTGATAGAGTTGCATGAGTTGATTCATATCCGAGACGGATGATACGCTGTTCAACGCAATCATTACCTTGTCTCCTTGCAGTATGCGCTACGATAGGAATGATCCAGTTCCTTGATTCCTGTCGACGGCTGGTCTTGCGAGGAGACTGTGACGCCCTCAACCACGGTCAACGCCGGAACCAGATGAATACCTTCGTCGGTAATTCGGTAAATATGTTCGCCTTCGATGATTTCGCGGCCTCTCATCTTCGTGCTTCTCAGCTCGTACAGCTTCCCGGATCTGATGAGGACTCTCATAAATATAATGAAGCATGCTGGTGCTGTCGATGACAACCCGCTTGCAGCCGATTTCTCCGATGATCTGCTCGAACAAGCCGCCCGGCGTCTTCATCTGCTTCAACAACAGATCCGGCTTGGTGCTGACGACACGCAACAGGTTCTGTTTCTCCAACTCTCGAAGGTCCCAACCGAAAGCCAGCATATCCTGGTAAATCTGCTGGGGAAATTCCTCAAAGGTAACGTAAAGACCTGATTCGCCGCTCTCCTTGGCGCCTTGGTAAAGAAACTGCACACCCAGGGCTTTTTTTCCGGTTCCAGGAGTCCCTTCCACGATAATTGTAGATCCTGATAACAATAATGTTATATTAACACATACCTGGTCAGCAATGTTGCACTTGTGGAGGTCAAGCAAGAGATTCCAGCAGCTATGGATGAGAAGCCGACGACCTCCATTGGGACGTTGCCTATGCGGCTGAGAAACCGATTCTGGTCATCGCCACAGGATTCAGATTCATAATCCTTGACATTTGATGTGATAATGATTATCATTTCCAATGAGAATCATTATCACATCTTAAGGATGGTATAAACAAATGAATGCACAACGGATTTACTTGCTCAAGATGCTCGTCTTTACAGCCATCATCGCCATCGTACTCGCCGGTTGTTCTTCCAAATCATCCGAATCAACGCCTTCCACTACGCCGTCGCCGACTGGCAGCGCTCCGGCAAGCTCGCCGGCAGCCGCTTCGGAAGTTCCGGCTTCCCAAGCCGCATCGCCTTCGCAGGACGCAGCCGTACAGTACCCGATCACGATCAAGCATGCATTCGGCGAAGCCGTCATAGAGAAGAAGCCGGAACGGATCGTAACCATTCAATGGGCAAACCACGATGTCGCACTCGCGCTCGGCGTCGTGCCTGTCGGGTTCTCGGCCGCCAACTACGGCGTTCAAGACGACAGCGGACTGCTGCCCTGGACGGCCGCAAAGCTGAAGGAGCTCGGCGTAGAGAAGCCGAACATATTCCAGGACACGGACGGCCTTGATTTCGAAGCGATCTCGGACGCGAACCCGGACGTGATTCTGGCCGCGTACTCCGGGATCACCCAGGAAGATTACGATATCCTGAACAAGATCGCTCCGGTTGTCGCTTACCCGACCGCTCCCTGGGCAACCACGTGGCGCGAACAAGTTCTGATGAATGCAACAGGCATGGGGATGGAAGCGGAGGGCGAGCAGTTAATCAAAGACACCGAGAACCTGGTTAAGGAAAAGGCGGGCAAATACCCTGAGATGCAAGGCAAGAAGGTCGTGTGGACCAACTTCTCGTCCAAGGATTTGTCCAAGATAAACGTATATACACCCGCAGACCCTCGAGGTGCTTTCCTGATTGAGCTCGGCATGGCTTATCCGGAAAGTGTTACGAAGCAGATTACGGATCCTACCAGCTACTCCTTGAAATTAAGCGCCGAGAATGCCGATCTCCTGAACGATGCCGACATCCTCATCGGATATGGCGACGAAAGCTTGTATGAAGCCGTCAAAGCCGATCCCGTGCTCGGCAAGATTGCCGCGATTCAGAGAGGTTCGGTCGTGTTCATCGGCAACGGCACGCCTCTGGCGGCTTCGGGAAATCCCAATCCGTTATCGATCGCTTATACCGTTGATGAGTATCTCAAATTAATCGCGGATGCAATCAGCAAGGTCAATGGATAATGCATTGATCTCTGTCAAAGAACGGCCAGCCACGCATATTCCGAGACATTTCACGACGGTATTGATCGCTTGTCTCATCTTGCTCGGCGTATGCGTGTTGGCCTCCCTTGTCTTTGGCTCACGATTCGTGAAATTTCATGAATTGATGGACGGCTTGTTCCACCCGGACGTGGACTCCTTCGTTGCGAACGTAGTTCGCAAACGGGTTTCCCGAACCGTGTTCAGCCTGTTCTGCGGCGCGGCGCTCGGCGTTTCCGGCGCGCTCATGCAAGCCGTCACGCGCAACCCGATTGCAGATCCGAGCATACTGGGCGTGAACACAGGGGCGTCACTGTTTGTCGTTTTCGGCATTGCGTTTCTGAATATAAGCACTGCCAATCAATATATATGGTTGGCTTTGGCCGGAGCTGCGCTTACTGCAGTCTTCGTATACGGGATTGGCTCAATGGGACGTGGCGGCGCCACGCCCATTAAGCTTGTTTTGGCCGGTGCCGCCACAAGCGCCGCTCTGTCGTCCTTGGTCGTCGCGATCATGATCCCCCGCTCTTATGTCATGGATCAATTCCGGTTCTGGCAAGTGGGGAGCGTCGGCTCGGGCACCTGGGGCACGATCGCCACCTTCGCTCCATTCCTGGTTGTCGGAATCGTCATCGCCATCATGACTGCCCCGGCATTGAACGCGCTGGCGCTCGGCGACGAGACGGCGACCGGACTGGGCGTTCGGACGGGCACGCTCAGGCTGATTGCGGCGCTTGCAGGCGTCATGCTGTGCGGAGCGGCTACCGCGCTGGCAGGGCCGATCGGCTTCATCGGACTCCTGGCCATTCACGTCATGCGCCTTGCGATCGGTCCCGACCTCCGTTATGCCATCCCGATGTCAGCCGTTTCGGGAGCTATCATTTTGACCCTGTCGGACGTTATCGGCCGTCTCGTCGGCAGCCCCGGGGAGCTTGAGGTCGGAGTTGTCACCGCGTTCATAGGAGCACCAATTCTGATTATATTAGCGATGAGAGCGAAAGTGCGTTCATTATGAGAGATCAATCGATTGCGTTCATTATGGCGGGCAGACGTCAAAGGCGCCGCCGCTGGCTGCTGGTAACCGGACTTCTGGCGGCGCTGGCCGTCGTGCTGTGCTGCTTGATGCTGCTGCTGGGGAACACCATTTATCCGGTTCAAGAGGTCGTCCGGGCGCTTGCGGGCGAACAACTGCAAGGCGTGTCGTTCGCCGTAGGCACGATCCGTCTGCCGAGAATGCTGGCAGGTCTGTTCGCCGGATTCGCTTTCGGCTTGGCCGGCAACACCTTTCAGACCATGCTGCGCAATCCGCTTGCGAACCCGGACATTATCGGCATTACTTCCGGCTCGAGCGCGGCTGCCGTTTTTTGCATTCTCATCCTGCATGCCAGCAAAGCTTTTGTTTCCGTGGCTTCGGTGATCGCCGGCCTCGCGACGGTCGTGCTCATCTATCAATTGTCCAAGGGCAGAACGTTTTCGATCGGTCGGTTGATCCTGGTCGGCATCGGCATACAGGCTATGCTGGCCGCCGTCGTCTCCTACCTGCTGCTGGTCGGGGCGGAGCAGGATATTCCCGCCGCGATCCGCTGGCTCAGCGGCAGCCTCAACGGCTCCCAGATGCACGAGCTTCCTCCGCTTATGCTGTCGGTACTCATCTGCGCGCCAATCGTCATCCTGCTGGGCAAGCATCTCAGTCTGTTGGAGCTGGGGGAGCAAACGGCCTCTACGCTCGGGGTGGACACGGACAAGACCAGAATCTTGCTCATTTTCAGTTCGGTATGCATGCTTGCCCTTGCTACCGCGGCCACGGGGCCGATCGCCTTCGTCTCCTTCCTGGCCGGACCGATCGCGAAAAGACTCGTCGGAGCCGGCTTCTCGAACGTTATTCCGGCCGGCCTTGTCGGCGTCAATCTGGTGTTGGCGGCGGATCTCATCGGTCAGTTCGCTTTCGCCTACAGATTCCCGGTAGGCGTCATAACCGGCATCCTCGGGGCGCCGTATCTGATCTACTTGCTCATCCGCATGAACCGGAAGGGAGATTTGTGATGAAACCTGCACCTACGCTTCAAGTCGAACAAACCGTAGCGGGATACGATCATCGGGCGGTTATCCACGGTGTGGACCTCCTCATCCCGTGCAATCGGATCAGTGTCATTATCGGCGCCAATGGCTGCGGGAAATCCACGCTTCTGAAGACGATGGCCAGGCTCATCAAGCCCGTCTCCGGCAAGATCACGCTGGACGGCAAGCCGATCGGCAAGATCCCGCCGAAAAAATTGGCCCGGATCATCGGATTGCTGCCGCAATCCCCCATCGTCCCGGAAGGCATCACCGTCGCGGATCTGGTAGGCCGGGGCCGTTTTCCCCATCAATCCTTGTTCAGCGGATGGACCAGGAAGGATTATGAAGCCGTCGACGAAGCGATGCGCATGATGGATATTACCGAGTTTGCCAATCATCATATCGACGAGCTCTCGGGCGGCCAGAGGCAGCGTGTCTGGATTGCCATGGCTTTGGCGCAGCAGACCGATATTCTGTTTCTTGACGAGCCGACAACGTTCCTGGATATCACCTATCAAGTCGAAATTCTGGACCTGCTCACCGACCTGAACCGAAAGCACGGCACGACGATCGTCATGGTCCTGCACGACATCAACTTGTCCGCGCGATACGCAGACTATATTTTTGCGCTTCATGAAGGCAAGCTCGTGGCGGAGGGCGCGCCCTCGCAGGTCGTTACCTGCACGCTGGTGAAAGATATCTTCGGACTTGATTGCTCGGTAATCGCAGACCCTGTATCGGGCTCCCCTATGGTCGTGCCAAGAGGACGATATCATGTTGGGTCACGAAATTAATCAACCACATCAACGGCTTCCATGATGCGCTGCTTGCGGCGATCTGACGCGGAGGGTACACAGCCCCATGCAAGCGATCGCGGAAACAATCGTTGCTACCCGCACGGATTCCTCCACAACGGTAAGCGAAATGCCCATCTTCTCAAATACATCGGGCGAGAATTCTATGCAGAACAAACTCGATCATTGTTTTATGAGACAATTAATCCAAAATTGACCAAGGTGATAATGTGACTTTGGATCTCACCGCCCTTCGCAAAATTCGTACCCTAACCATTATCGCACTTTTCTCAGACGACGACTTGATGGATACCCTTGTTTTAAAGGGGGAAATGCGTTAGAGATTGGTTATGGGATTGTATCAAGAGGCTCAGCAGATCTTGATTTTTCTATGCGCCAGGAATTCAGTTCAATCGGATTAACCACTCCACAACAAATCATTCACAAACTTGGCAAATTACTATCACAGACCTTTGAGGAATATGGCTTTCCATATATCGTGCATGATGTCAGGCTTAAAGAAAAACCTAAGATGCCAGATCCTATGCTGGTGGAGTTTTGGGGAGGCTATGAGCTAACTTTCAAACTGATTAGCCCAGAAAATTGGCAGAAGTACCAAGGCAACCACGGCGCACTTGCGTCAAAATCCCTTGCCTTAGTTGGTGCAGGCAAAACCATTTCAATTGACTTCGGAAAACACGAGTACGTTGGTGATATAACAACTACCGAATTACTGCATTACAATATTCCAATTTATACTCCCACATTGATCGTACTTGAGAAGTTACGAGCTATATGTCAACAGATGGATATCTATAATAAAAGTATAGGAAAAGAGAACTTCGGAAAGCCCCGCCCAAGAGATTTTTACGATATTTATTCAGTAATGACTACTCCTGGTATAGTCGTTAATTTGCAAAATGCCGAAACCATGTACCATTTAAAAGAATGCTTTAAAGTAAAGAGGGTCCCGCTGAACTTAATTTCTCAGATACATACAACCAGAGATTTTCATAGGCTGGAAGAAAGCAAACTAAAGGACAGTATACTGGACCAAAGTACTTATCGTGGCTTTGACTTCTACTTTGATTTTGTGATTGGGCTCATTCAGAAAACCGGGATTACTGATATTGTTGCATAATTCTATAGCGAGATTAGCCTAAGCCCTATAAATTTTTCGGGAAATACAACTTCCAACGATCTGAGTAATCTGGATTTTTCATCTCATAGGTTAGGTAGAAATTAAATTCAATCGGTAAAGATTCCATGAGTCCAACTGCACTTTCCCGGTAACCGGCACGTTCAAGGTAAAACCCGATAACTTGATGATAAGGGTATTTATAATCCAAGGTGGAAAGATAAGCTTTCATTTTATTTACTGAAACTAGTCCTTTCGCTTTTTCATAAATTTGCAGCACTTCAAATACACCACCGCTATATTCCGGTCGTACGGCGATATCAATGAGTGTTCGCTCCAAGTTAGTAATAGAATATCCGGTTTCCTCCAATATCCCTAGCTTGTTAGTATACTTTCCATTCAAAATGTAAATACGTTGTCCTCCGTATTCGTAAAAATTGTTCGTTTTACGCATGGGTTTAGAGAATGCAGAATCGATCTTTTCCTGGAGAAGCGGCTTATCCCCTTCTGACATTAAATGTTGCTTCTGTGATTGCTCTTTATTTACATAAATCGTCTTAATAATTTCATCGGTAAGCCCGTGGTAATGAACAGCTGAAAAGTGACTCAAATACGAATTGGGATATAGAGATAGTGCAACCAGGTTGGCATCGAACGTATACGGATCCGTATTTTCTCCAAATATATAACGAGTGACGGATCCTTTGGGGGATTTCATCACAAGTTCCTTAACGATTTTTTTCTTTAAAAGAAACTGCAAAAAATCGTGCACACTCGTTTTTTGGGGAAGTCGCCATTCTTCTTTATGTAAAAAGAACGTAGAATTCATATCTACGTTAGTAAACAGTGACTTGTTCATCTGTTTTAGTACTGCAATGATATCTGGCTTGAAAAGCTCCATGATTTGATATCGACTGGGTCTTGCCAACAATCATCACCTATCTCACACATAGAAGATTACCATGCGGTGTATACACCGCATGGTATACCAAAACTCCCCAAAAGTCAAGGCATCCACTGACATGCGGCAGAATTAGTGCATTGCAGATTCATTTATCTGTATAATTCGGTGTATACACCGAATTATACCTTCAATTTTTCGAAAGTCAAGTGAGATTAACCCGACGAAACGTTTCCGAAGCTTACGGAACAACCGCATTCAATCACGTCGTCCTGCTCCATTTCCACCTCCATTCTTTGGCGCGATCATAATTCGTTGATTTACCGTCGCGCCTCATACAAAGATACATCCAATGTTCGAATGAATGGCGTCCACTCCCCGGCGGCGAACAGCAGCAGCCGATGCATCGCGCGCGTGCATGCCGTGTAGAACAGCTTGCGCTCGCGCTCGCGGCGGTACGTCCGCGAAGATGCATCATAGATCAGGACGGCGTCGAATTCGACGCCCTTCGCAAGATATGCGGGAATGACCATCGCTCCCTTCTCGAAGATCGGCGTCTCCTTCGTGATCAGTCGCAAGGAGGAACAGCCCTGCGCGGCCAGGCGATCGTAAGCCTCCCTGCTTTCGGCGGCGGTCTTCGTGATGACGGCGATAGTCGCGAAGCCTTCCGCTCGCAGCGCCACGATTTCCTCTGCGATCCGTGTTGTACGCCGCTCTTCGCTGTCCACCTGTTCGAGCTGCGGCTTCTTCCCGCTTCGTTCGAAGGGTACGATCTCCTTGCCGCCCGGCAGCAGCGATCTCGTGAATTCCACGATCTCCCGGGTCGACCGGTAGCTGCGGACAAGGCGGATGAGGCGGGTGTCCGATTCCCCGTATAGCCGGATGAGCGGCGAATTCGCTCCGTCCAGCTCCGTCGCCTGGGCGAAGATCGCCTGCCCGAAATCCCCAAGCACCGTCATGCGGGCCCGGGGGAACAGCATCTTGAGAAATTCGTATTGGAACATCGAATAATCCTGGCCCTCATCGACGAATACGTGGCGGACCTCCGTGTTCACCCGAACGCCCCGGACAAGCTCTTGCAAATACAAGTACGGCGTCGCATCTTCATAGAACAGTTCGAGCCGGCCAAGCTTCTCCTTTGTTTGTTCGCAGACATCCGGCCAAAGCTCCGGAAGCCCGGCCTCCTTCGTCATTGCCCGATAAGCGTCCCGATGGTCGAACAATTGCGCATACAGCCCGACCCCGTCGATGAACGACATCCGCTTCACGCTACGTCTCAACGGCTTAAAGCTCTCCTTAGCGATCATGCGGCGCAGCAGCTCTTCCTCCCGCTCGGCATAATCGAAGTCGGCTTCGTCTCCTCTAGGCTTGTTGTTCAACCGTTCCTGGATTTCTTCGTACCGTTCCGCGAAGTCGAAGACTCCGCGCTCTTGGTGAAGCTCCTGATAGACGGCCGCGTACTGCTCCTTGTCGAGATAATTGAGCTCCTCCTGCACCCAGAGCTCCTCCCGTTCCTTGCGCTCCAGCAGGGCCAACTCCTTCAACAGCCACTCTTGCAGCATGCCTACGCGAACAGCCAAGCGAATGGCAGGATCGTAACCGTAAAATTGTGCTGCCATCCGTTCTGCAGTGATCAAATCGCGGTCCCGAAACCGGATGCCGTGGAATTTCATGCCTTCCCGGCCCAGCCATTCCGTATAATTCCGAAGCGCTTGAAGGAATGCCGTCGACGCTTTGTATTCGATCCCCTTCAAGCGGGCCTCATACGTTCGCGCGGCTTGTTCGTTCAGCACGTATTCGATCTGGTCGAACGGGTCTTCCAGCCGCAGCGACGTTCCCAGTCCATATTCCAAATATTCCTGAAAGGTCGTCTGCTGCATATTCTCCTCGCCAAGCTCGGGAAGCACGGTGGATACATAGCTGTTGAACATCGGATTCGGCGAGAAGAGCACGATCTGATCTGCCTTCAACCGGTCCCGGTGTTTATACAGCAAGTAAGCCACCCTCTGCAACGCCGCGGACGTTTTGCCGCTGCCGGCCGCCCCTTGCACGATGAGCATCCGGCTTGCGTCGTCGCGGATAATGACATTCTGCTCCTTCTGGATCGTCGCCACGATGCTCTTCATCTGCGAGTCCGCACCCTTGCCCAGCGCCTGCTGCAGCAATTCGTCGCCGATCGTGATGCTCGTGTCGAACAGGCTCCGAAGCTGGCCTTCACCGATCAGATACTGCCGCTTCAGCTCCAATGCCCCCTCGATGCGACCGCCCGGCGTATCATAGGAGGCGGCTCCGGGAGAATAGTCATAGTACACGCTCGCGATCGGCGTACGCCAGTCATACACGAGGAAGCTCATGCCATCCGAGTCGACGAAGGAAGATACGCCGATGTAGACCTGCTCGCTGAAGTTCAAGCCTTCCTCATGGAAGTCGATTCGCCCGAAGTAAGGCGATTGCAGCAGCCTCCTCATGCTCTGCCACTGCTGCTTGCGCAGCCGATAGCTGCGCTCCCGCTCCGACAACAACCCCTCTTGCTGCCTGATGCTGTAGAAGGTTTCCTCGAAATCCTCGTCGGTGCCCGTGTTCACCGTCACTTCTTCCCAGAACCGTCTGCGGATGTCCCCCGCCTGATCGTGCAGGCCGACCACCTCCGGCTCCAGCTCGGCAATTCTGCTCTGCAGCTTGCCCATCACCTGGTCCAGCCGCTCCTGCTCCTGCCGCCATTCCTTCTCGCTTGGCATCTTGCACGCACGCTCCTTTATATTTTGTCTGGGTAAGAATCGACGTTTGACAACCGGGGACGTCTTGTGGTACTATAATAGTGAAGATAAAATGCATTAGCTATGCGAACTTACAATAGATGTGCACGGTCGTTTTTTCATAATATCACAGTGACTCGTTGCGCGCAACGAAAATTAAACCCGGCCATGTGCCGGGTTTTTGTTTTGGAGCGACTGCCTACTAGAGTACTGCTGAAATATCGTTATTATTTATCGGTCATTTTAACAAAACCCGGTTACAGCACCTCAGCCACTGCGCACGGTGTCTCTAACCCGGCAAAACCCGGTTGCAGCAACTCAGCCACTGCGCACGTTGTCCCTAACCCGGCAAAACCCGGTTGCAACACCTCAGTCACTGCACACGTTGGCCCTAACCCGGCAAAACCCGGTTGCAACACCTCAGTCGCTGCACACGGTGTCTCTAACCCAACAAAACCCGGTTGCAAAGTTTGAGTAACGTTACTTAAGGAGCATTCTACTACTGCCGAGTTGGGCTAATGGACCACGGTTGCTATTCGAGTCACCTCGGCATTCTTCTTACAGGACGTGATTCCCCGCAAAACGTGCCGATTTCCGCAACATCTCGTCAGTCACATAAGCGTCCGTGTGTACATTAGAATGGAGGAAGAAGCCGAAACCGCCGAATAATGTCCATCATGAGACTGTCGAGTGATAGTGGATCGGGCCGAACAACCTGTGCAGGCAGCGTAACGGAACCCAGAAGCCTTAATCGGCAATAAAGGGTGTTTTGGAAAAGCTAACGGAACGGTAAGCCTTTATTAGCGACAAACGTTGCCAAAAACGCTGTAAAACCGCGAAATAACGGCGCTGTGTTCCGTTACAATCCAGAGCCGAACCCTCTTCACCGGATAAAGGCGCTGTGTTCCGTTACGACGGATGGCTATGGACGGCTGGACGGCTTTGGGACGGCTTTGGGACGGCTTTGGGACGGCTTTGGGACGGCTTTGGGACGGCTTTGGGATGGCTATAGGATTGCTTTGGGATGGCTATGCGAAAGAGTGATGCTTCGTGCGGAATGCATGCTGTTATCCATTAATCGACAGTCTCGTCATGTTCGTTAAACTCGGGTGGCAACCGATTTCCCCCTCAGTCCCTGCACACCTACTTAACCTAGCCCACGCAAATATCGCACCCTCGTCTCAACCCGATCTCTATCGATGCACTCACGGGTTTGCTTTAAATCATTAATTATTTATTGTAAAACGATAAATATCGTGTTAGAATCATAGCCATAACAATGTTAACCGAGGTGCATGGAATGATTCAGCAGCTGGCAAGATTCGGCTGGCAGCAGGCGCTGTCGTGCGTGTTTCCCGTGGCTATCTTCGCTTCGCTGGCGCTGACGAAGCATATTCCGCTGCCCTGGCTGCCCCGCTACGATTGGATGTTGATCATCTGCCTGGCCATGCAGGTATGGATGGTTCGCTCCGGATTGGAGACACGCGACGAGCTGAAGGTGATCACCGTCTTCCACCTGATCGGATTGGCTCTGGAACTGTTCAAAGTGCATATGGGCTCCTGGGCGTACCCGGACGACGGATGGTCGAAGGTGGGCGGCGTCCCTCTCTACAGCGGGTTCATGTATGCCAGCGTGGCCAGCTATCTGTGCCAGGCATGGCGGCGCCTGAACGTCCGCCTCGTCAGATGGCCGCCGCTATGGCTGGTCACGCCGCTGGCCGCTTCCATCTATCTGAACTTCTTCACCCACCACTACTGGATCGACATTCGCTGGTGGTTGTCCGCTCTGGTGCTGATCGTGTTCTGGCGGTCATGGGTCGCCTATGAAGTCGGCGGCCGCCGCTACCGGATGCCGCTCGCCCTCTCCTTCGTCCTGATCGGCTTCTTCATCTGGGTCGCGGAGAACGTCGCCACCTTCTTCAGCGCTTGGACGTATCCGGATCAGGCCAACGCCTGGCGCCTCGTCCATGTCGGCAAGATCAGCTCCTGGCTTCTGCTCGTCATCGTCAGCTTCCTTATCGTCGCAAGCTTGAAGCAGGTCAAGGAGAAGTTGCCCGCGGCGCAAGAGGAGGAGGAAGCTCTTACACCTGCGCAAAACTAGCCTTGAGCAAGAATGCGCGGAACCGATCCGCTAATGGCGAATCCACCGGCCCTTAATGGGACAGATTACCTGTATCCCATCCCGTCAGGAGTTGTCGCCAGACATGCGATCGAAGCCGTCTACCGTAGCCGATGTCCTGTTGTCGCAAATGGCTTTGTGGGGAATCAAGCATCTATACGGCGTGGCGGGGGATGCGATCATCCCGCTGCTCGAAGCGATCGGCCGTCAGGACGCCCTCCGGTACATCGCCGTGCGCCATGAATCCGTCGCCGGTTTCATGGCATCGGCAGAAGGCAAATGCGCTTCCCGGATCGGCGTCTGCATCGGTACGAGCGGCCCGGGGCTCGCCAACATGCTGAACGGCATCGCCGATGCGGCCGCAGACCGGGTGCCGATGCTGGTCGTAACGGGCCAGGTCGAGAGCGGCAAAGTCGGCACCGAAGCCAAGCAGTACATCGAGCAGCAGCAATTGATCAGCCCCTTGGCCGTATACTCGGCCCCTCTGCTGCATCCCGATGCCGCCGCTGCCGTCATCCATAGAGCGATCGTCGAAGCGATCACCAAGCAGGGAGTCGCCCATGTCAGCGTTCCGAAGGACGTGCTGGCGCTTCCTTGCCATACACCCATCCGGGCTCTGACCGGCTTGCTGCAGCATACCGTCCCGGTCAACCTGTCGCAGTTGGATGCAAGCGCGGCTGCTCTGAACGCAGCGAGGAAGCCGATGCTCTATATCGGGCAGGGCGCCAGGTCCGCGGCTGCGCAGGCAGCGGAACTCGCCGCGAAATTAAGTGCGGGCATCATCGAGACTTTGGGGGCGAAGGGGACTATTTCTGCGGACCACGAACTGTACATCGGAGGGATCGGGGAAGGAGGTACCACGGAAAGCTCCAAGCTCCTCAAGCAATCCGATTGCTTGCTGATCGTCGGAGCCAATTGGTATCCGGAAGCTTACGTGCCTGGAGAAACTACGGTCATCAAAATCGACAAGGTCCCCGGCAGCATCGAATCTCAAGCCGGCATTACGTTCGGGCTCGCAGGAGATGCCGCGGAGGTCGCCAGCAGGCTGATTGCGAAAGTAGCGAGTAAAGATCGTGCCGACTGGTTCAATAGCGTGAGGGAAACGAAGGCTGCCATCTGGCGCAGGCTGGACCGGGAGCGGCAACCGGCTGGCCGCGAGATATCCCCGCCGATGCTCATGGCCGCCCTGGAGTCGAGTATCGCGCCCGATGCGATCATTGCGTTGGACACCGGGGATCATACGATCTGGTTCAACCGCGTCTTCCGCGCAACCCGGCAGACGGTCACCTTCTCCGGCAAATGGCGCACAATGGGCTATGGACTTCCCGCGGCTCTGTCGGCCAAGCTGCAATTTCCGGACAAAGAAGTAACCGCCCTCGTCGGGGACGGCTCCTTCCTGATGACCGCGATGGAATTGTCCACGCTGGTGAAATATGATATACCGGTCAAGATCATCGTCGCGAACAACGGCACGCTCGCTGCCGAGCAGAGCAAGATGGCCGCGGCAGGCATAACGCCATTCGGAGTGGATCTCGTCAATCCGGACTTCTCCAAGCTGGCCGGCGCATTCGGAATCAAAGGACGCAAAGTCGAGCATGCCGATTCGCTGGCCGATGCCTTGCGCGAGCTGTATGCCGACGATCAGGCGGCGCTGCTGGAGGTTCGCATCACGGCGCCTTCGCCGATTGCCGCTCACTCTTAGTGCTCGGCCGCCACGCCGCCTGCTTCCGCATCACGACGCTTTCGCCGCTCACCCTTAGTGCCCGCCGCCGCACCGCCAGCTTCCGCATGACGCGCCTTGCCTTTGCTCAGCTAAGCTGATCTTCCTGCCGCTCCATCAAATAGAACAGATAATCGGTCGGAACCCCGACATGCCCTTGCTGCCTCAGCATGGCGGTCACATTGCCGCGGTGGTACGTCCCGTGGTTGACCACATGCTGCAAAATATCGGAGAAATGCGTGTCCAGACGGCCATACCGCGGATGCTCGATCGTCATCGCCTTGTCCGGGTCCGGCGTCCGCCGCAGCAAGTCGCGGAACTGCTCGGCGGCATCGGCGAACAACCGGCGCATCTCGTCCACGCTCTTGCCCTGCGTTTCCTCCGCCCAGCCCTGGAGCTTCGGGAAGATTTCCTCGTTCGGAACTCCGGCGAGGACATACAGATAAAGCAGGTCAAATTTGTAGATGTGCCCCAGCGTTTGCGACACGGACGGGAAAACGCTCTTCACTTCTGCGTGGAACGCTTCCTCCGGAAGCTGCTCCAGGTGAGCGAAGAGCCGGTCGTTCGCCCAAACATGATAATCGTACAGTCGGTGCGCGTGATGAAGCATTGGAACAATCCCCTTTCTTTGCATCGTCGTATGGCTGCTGCAGCCTTGTCTCTATCATACGCCGGGTTCCCTGACAACCGTTGTCAGCGAAGTTCAAGCCGGATCGTCTTCGTAGTGCCCGGCGATTCCCGCCGCCAATTCCCGGATTCGACGCTTCAGCTCCAATGGCTCCAGAATGCGAATGTCCGTGCCGAACGTCAACAGATACACCGGAAGATACTTGTCCATCGTCGGAACGTCGAGCACGAACCGCGCCTCCCGATCGGTACGCTCCGTCAAATAGTGGCGCAGATGCCAGTGACCGCATACCGCGTTCAGCGCGTCGGGGCCTCCCTCGATGCGAATGGCCGTCAGCGGACCGTCAGCCTTCCGCCCCCGCTCGGACTGATCGCGGAAATAGGCGGATGCGGAAAACTGCTCCGGCTTGGCAAACCGCGCATCCAGCGCCTCCAACCGCTCGATGCGGTCCACGCGGAACGTCCGCACCGCCTGCGACCGATGGCAGAACGCGACCGCATACCATTCGTTCCGGTCGTAAGCCAGCCCATACGGGTCGATATCGCGCTCGTCCGCCTGCTCCGCATCCGCTTTGCGATAGGCGATACGAACCGTCCGCTCGTCCTTCGCCGCTTGCTCCAGTTCCCGCAACGTCGAAACGACAGAAGGCGGACGGGCCGGGGCAATCACGTCCAGTCCGCTCGACTGACGCGCCAGATCGTGAAGCTGCTCCTCGTGCAGCCCGCTCTGTACCTTATTCAGCGCGCTTTCCAATTCTTCCGTATAAGGATAACCGGCGCCCTGCGCAAACTTATAGGCATCCACGAGCGCCTTCAACTCGACGGAACGGAAGAACAACGGGGTTTCCCGGAAGCTGTCCAGAATGTGAATACCGCCCTCATGGCCCGATTCCGCGACGATCGGCACACCGCTGGCGCATAAAGCGTCAATGTACCGGTACACCGTACGGACACTGGTCTCCAGGCTGCCCGCAATCTGCGCGGCGGTGAGCTTCCTGCCGGATCGCAGCATCCACAGTATGGCCAGCATATTATCCCATTTGGCCATCGGAGTCACTCTCTTTCGCGCGAAATGGAATCATGGATACACCCGCTTCAGCAGCTCGATCGCTTCGCTGATCGTAAGGCCGAAAGACTTGTAATAGGAGGCGTCGCCGGCCATTTGCTTCAGGATCATATCATCGCGTATTTGCAGCTTCTGTTCGGAGGACAGGTCGGCCACGAAACAGCCTTTGCCCGTTATCGTGTGAATCAGCCCGCATCGCTCCAGCTCTTCCCAGGCTTTCTTGACGGTGATGACGCTGATGCGAAGCTCCAGGGCCGCTTGCCGAATCGGCGGCAGACAGTAGCCGCTGTCCAGCTCGTCCTTCAGAATCTGGGCGCTGATCTGCTCGAACAACTGTTGATAAATCGGTTTTTCGGACGTGTTCGAGATCGCTACGTTCATCAGACTTCAACCCGGAGGAAGCGGCGCGCCGCAATTCGATACGCGATGTAAGTGAATGCGATGAAAATGACGATTCCCCCGATCAGGATGGATGCTTGAAGCCCCCTATTATGAATGCCGTCCCCATAGAAAATGTCTAACAATAGCGGGCTCCGGATTCCGAGCCACTGAGCGGTTACGGCGAACAGCATGGCGCCCGTGATGGAAGCGACCGTCGCCCCGCCGTATTTGTACGCCGTCTTGTAGTACATGGAGATGAGAACAAGGTTAAAGATCGCCAGCATGACGAAGCACAGCCCCCAGAAACCCATGTGCGGCGGAAAGAAAAAATACTCCATGTTCGGGTATAAGCGATTCGTGAACAATCCGAAGATCATCGCAAGCCCGATGTGCAATATTTCCAGGCCCGCAAGAACGGCTACCCTGGCCTTCACCATATCCAGCTTGGAGACGGGCATCATCGAAGTGAACAGCAGATCATTCTGCGCCTTATATTGGCCGAACATATTCGGCACGGTAATCCAGCAAAAATACAGAGGGACGATGAAATAGATCCAGCCGGGAATGAGCATCAGAGCGCCTGTCAAGAGAGGCATGACAAAAAACGCCGGATGCACGCCCAATTTCAAATCCTTCATTACCAAGTTATACATGCGCATCCTCCTTCTTCGCGAAGTAAATCATGATCTCCTCGAGACTCGGCGTGGCGGCCTTGATGTCGGAGGAGGGGTCGAAGTCGCACGCATGAATCAGGCCCGTGAAGCCGAATGAATTGGATTTGTAGGCAATGAGCTGCTTCCGCACCTGGGGCAACTGGCTTGCGGCGCCGTTCAGCAGGAGATAAGACTCTTTGAACTGTTCTTTATCGCAGCTGCGAACGACTTGCCCGTTCTCGATGAAGGTAATGAAATCCGCGACCTTCTCCAGATCAGACGTAATATGGGTCGAGAAGAGAATGCTGATCTCGCCGCCCGCGACGAGTTCCTGGAAAATATCGAGCAAATCGTCCCTGGCGACCGGATCCAGCCCGCTCGTCGGTTCGTCGAGGATGAGAAGCTTCGCCCCGTGGGACAGGGCAAGGGCCAAGCTGTATTTCACCCTCATTCCCGTCGATAACTGGGCGACTTTTTTATTTTCATCCAATTTGAACCTGCGCAGGTAGCTGTTGTAGGTATCATCGTCCCAATTCGCGTAAAACTTCTTGATCACGGAGGTTAACGTCCTGATCCGGCTGTGCGTATAGAAATCGATGCCGCCGAAGGCGTATCCGGTATCCTGCTTCAACTCAAGCTCGTGCTCGGCCATGCTTCTGCCAAGCACGTAGACCTCGCCGCTATCGACATGAATCATGTTCAAGATCGATTTGATCGTCGTCGTCTTGCCTGCGCCGTTGGCGCCTATGAAGCCCATAATATAACCTTTCTCCAGTTGGAACGATACATCCTTGAGCTGAAAATTCGGGTATTTCTTATTTAAATGCCGAATGTCCAATGCGAGCATACCGTGCCTCCTCCACAAACTGTGTATGTCGTGCATGCACAATATAACATGTCGATTTGACAACGTCAATGCCTCGACCGTCGAACTGCCGCAACCGTTGAACGCCCCTGCCTGATTGACATCTTCCGCATCTGAGGTAATATGGAAGATGGATGCATGGACCCTTGCCATCATCTTCGCCGACGTATGGATATTGCATTGCGAATACGCAGATTCCGCTCAATATATTTCATCTTTGGAAGATGTTATAGACAACTAACGTTGCGCTGAACATATGCCAAATCGGGAGCTTCCTCGCTTCCGGTTTGGCATTTTTTCATCCCCCCATGCCGGATCCACCACTGACAATTCGGAGGTCGCCATGTTTCGAGTATTGAATCGACAATCAGAATTGATTTCGTTACTATTCGAACTTCCCGTCGGAGTATCGGTGGCCACTTCTCCCGATTGCAAGGAAATCCTGCACAACGCGCCGGCCGCGAAATTCCTCCGCATTGCGGAAGGCGACAGCTTCTCCTTCTTCGCGGAACCTCCTCCCAACGTGAAGGCTTACGATGAGTTTGGCAGAGAGCTGCGAGCCGAGGAATTAACGCTGCATAAAGCCATTACGGAGCGCCGCGAAAATAAACAAGTCGTTGAGCTCGAATGGCCCGACGGGGTGCGCAAAACCGCGGTATATAACAGCAAGCCGATCTACGACCACGATGGCCGGCTCGTCGGAGGCATTGCCATATCCGAGGATATCACGGATTATGCCCTGTTGGAGCGGCGGTTCCAGCAGGAAAAAGAATGGCTGCGGATCGAATTGGAGCGACTGGACCGCATGGAGCATGTGTCTCAACTTGCGGCAGGAGTCAGTCATGAGGTTCGCAACCCCTTAACGACCGTCAAAGGGTTCCTGCAGTTGATGCGCTCTAAGCGCAAATACGAGGACGATGCCGCCATGATCGACATGATGCTGGAGGAGTTGAACCGGGCGAACGAGATTATTTCCGATTTTCTGATGCTCACGAGAACGCACGAGAAGCAATTGAAGCGCGGCAACCTCGCGGACGTCATCGAGCGCCTGTTTCCACTGCTCGAGAACGATGCCTTCCTCGCCAAGAAAAAACTCGAATTCAAGCTGACTCCCATATCCGACAGCATGCTGGATGCTGTCGAAATCAAGCAACTGATGCTCAACCTCGTACGAAACGCCATTGAAGCCTCGCCGGTCGGAGGTCTGGTCGTCATCGAAACTTTCGAGGATGCGCATTCGGTCGGGTTTATCGTTGCCGATGAAGGCGACGGCATCCCGCAGCAAGTCATGGAGCATCTTGGAAAGGCTTTCGTGACCACCAAGCCCAACGGCACGGGTGTCGGTCTGACCATCTGTTATGACATCGCCAGACATCATCGCGCCGAGATCGACGTTCGTTCGAGTTCATCCGGCACCGTGTTTCGCGTGCAATTTCCTAAGCTTGCGGAAGAAGCGGACCAGAGCGCCTGGCCGCTCGAGGACGGGGTCTAGCACCATGATGTCGAGACCAGATTTGCGGTGCTGTAGCCGGGTTTCGCCCGGTTGGAGCCAGCAGCCTGCTGCGCCGCCCCCTCTACCTGTATGTACCATTTCAATTCCGGTTAATCGCGAAGCCCGCTACTTCAAGTTAAAAAAGATATAGCTTCGTTCGCCCGGATAATCCCATGCCATGAATATGCTTTCCACGATTCTCCCGAATATGTCCCGGAATGAATCCTTGCGGCTCAAGAAGCTCTTCTTGATTTCGCCGGACCGCTCATACAGGAGATCCCAACAGCCTCTTCTGTACAAAATATTTTCGACGTGCAGCATAACGTCCGTGCATGTGACGACGAACAGGTTGGCGTCCAATTTGACCAGCGACAGCTTCTGCGGAACTTTATGCACTTCGCTGCAAATTTGAATAATGCGCTCGAATAGCCGCTCCCGCACATGCGGCTCGATCTCCTCTGCCCCCGACGCATTTTCTCCGGATTTCCGATTCTCCAGCAGCATAATCCCGGTATTCGTATCGTAGTCCCAATCGCTGCAGAACGAATCCAATTCCAGGTTCATCAAGCTGCGGGCTTCTTGCGCGAACTCTTGATACACCTTCTCCATGACGGTATATCGGAACTGATAGATGAGATTGATTTTGTCGAAGCCCAATAATACTTCCTCGGCAGGCGTCATAAAATTCCGAACACAAACGGATAACCGGCCCGATCGCAGGGAAATAAAGCAATTCTCGGGCCCCTTGCCGAACCTTTGCTTCATCAATTTGCTTAATACGCTGGTTAACAGAGGAATGTTCTCTTGATTGCCGCTTATCTTGTTGATCATGTTGACTCCCCTTTAAGTAAAAAGGCCTAACCCCTTAAGAGTAAGGAGTTAGGCCATGGATAGACAGGCTATTCGAAAATAGTTTCTTCCATTTACCAGTCAGTATATGTTGAATGAATGTTCGCAACCGAATCTGTGCTTCGGCACCTGCAATGACGGTAGTGACATATCTAATGACAGTAAGACACTAGACATTAATACTTTATCATCTTTTCTCCTCTAATACAAATCCGTTATCCCTGTGTTTTATAACGAAAGGCGCCCTCTTGGACGCCTCGCGGTCGTGTTCAGGATTGCTCCGTATAGGTCTTGAAATTGTCCATAATCGCTTGCCAGCCCGCCTGCTGAAATTCGACGGGGTGCGTGCTCTCGGCGTCGAATATTTCCACGACCTTCGTTTCGTTTCCTTGCACCGCGAACGTGATGTCGACCCTTCTTCCGTCATCCATCGTATAGGAAATCGCTTCATGCTGCTCCACAATGTCGTACTCGCCGCCAAAATCGAAGCCCATGCTGCCATCCTTGGCTTCCATCCGGGTTAAGAACCTGCCGCCTACGCGCAGATCGTTCTCCGATCTCGGCGCATGCCAATCCTCCGATGCCTGATTCCACTTCGTGATATGTTCCGGCTCGGTCCAATACCGCCACACTTTGTCCACCGGCGCTTGAATGACGGTCTGTACGGTTACTTTCGTCGGTTGATTCGTTTCCATGGTTAATAGACACCTCTCGCATCATGATCGTATTTTTTGTCACTCACTACTATAGACGTAATCGGATTGTGAAATTCATCGGTTTAATCGCTCCGGCAACCCAAATCGTAAAAATAATTTTTCGTTGATAAAGCTTTGCACGTGGAAGATGCGGTTGTCCTTGATCTCGACGACTTGAATTCCCCAGGGAACCAGAACGGACTCCTCGCTGCTGCTGGGCACATACTGCGCGAAGGCGGGATAACCGCCGTTCACCGTAACCGGGATAAACCGGGAGCCCACGCAATGCCAGCGCGTAAGCGTATAGAACCTGGCCAAATTCTCTTTGCCCTGTACCCACATGGGGAATGGCGGCATGGACAGGCAGCCTTCCTCGTGAAACAACGCGACGAGCGCATCGATATCGAATTGCTGGAAGGCTTCCACGTACTGCAACAGAAGACCGCGGTCCGGCTGGGCCTCCATCATGCTGAACTCGTCGGAACGAAGCTGCGCCCGGTCCAACGTCTCTCTGGCTCTTTGCAGGGCGCTGTTGGCCGCTGCCGGAGACATGCCCAGCGTGTCCGCGATCTCCTTGGAGGTCCATTCGAACACATCCTTCAGAATGAGGACCGCGCGTTGGCGGGGAGGCAATGTCTGCAAGAGGGCAATGAAGCATAACCGGAGGGTATCCTTGCGAACGAGACTCTCTTCCGGGTGATCGGCTGAATCCGGTGCAGGCCATATCCAGGAGGAATCGGGCAACGTCTCGCGCGGCTCGACGATGGATGCCGCCGGGCCTGTCAGATCAACGGGAAGCGTGCGTCGCTTGGCTTGTCTCAGCTTGTCCAGGCATAAATTCGAGGCAATCCGGTAGGCCCATGTTTTGTACGAGGCTTCCTGCCTGAAGCTGCTCCAGCCTTGCCATACGCGTATATAGGTTTCCTGAACGGCATCGTCCGCGTCATCGATCGATCCCAACATTCTGTAACAGTAGGAGGTCAACTCCGGCTTTAACTTCTCGAAGTGCTGAAGATCTAACGTTGTGTCGTTCATCCTGGCCTCCTTGTTCGCGGTTGACGGTTGACGGGGCGGCGAAATATCCCGAGGCTGCCTTCAAATCGATAAAGATATTCTCATCATGCATGGTCGCTTGGCTGGAAGTCAACTCATATCCTGCATCATCTCGACGATAGATGGATTAGGCACGATCCCCAACTCGGTTGATAACATATTTTCCAACTGGCGAAAATATCGGATCGCATCGATTCTCCGCCCCATACGAAGATAAATCCGAATGATTTCAACGTAGGCGTCCTCACGCATTTTATCCTTCTCGACGATCGATTTGAAATAACGCAAGGCCAAGTCATGCTTGCCTTCCGATATGCAATGGCGTGCTGCTGCGTCCAATAATCCCAAATAGGCTTGATCGTAATATTGCATCAACTCTCCCGACCAATGGTAATCTCTTCCCTGAAGAAACGGTCCGCTATATAAGGATTCGGCTCGATCGACAAGAGCGATATCGTCCATTCCCATGGCTGTGACGCGCCTGATTATTCCTTCAAATTCATACAAGTCACAATAGATGCCGTCCCTCTCGATGCTTATTTCATGATGGTTAGTGTGCAGCCAGGATTGCAATCTGCTCAACTTCAACGTTCTCCGAATATAATACAGATTCGTATTCAAGTTTTGCAGCGCTTTTTCATACTTCAGCTCCGGCCATAGCGTCTCAATGATCTTATCGCGACTGACCGTCCCTTTACATATCAAATAGGCGAATAACTCTTCTGTTTTGGGGCTTCTCAATTTCAGAAGAATCTGCTCCGGCCCGCCGGTATATATTTTCAAGCCATTGAATAACAACACTGAAATATTCGAGACCTGGCAGGTCACTCGCCGAACCTTCCCGAGTTTCTCCAGTGTTCTCTTCAATCTGTCTTCAGTGACAGGCTTCATCAAATAATCCAATGCACTCATGTCAAACGCCTGAAGCGCATACTCCTCATAACCCGTCACGAAAATAATGTGGATGTCCTCATCCAATTCAGATAACAAAGCGGAAAGCTTCATTCCGTTAATATCGGGCATGGAAATGTCGAGAAAAGCGACATCGATCGGGTTCGCTTTCACGTATTCATATGCTTCCAGAGGATGCTGAAACGTCTCGCAAATTTCCATCGAACCGTTCTCGGACAACAATCTCCTTAAACGCCTGATGGCCCAATCCTCGTCATCTACAACAATCGCTTTCAACACCAAGTAATCTCCCTTCTTCTCGACGGAATACAGAAAGACACCTTCGTTACAGAGCAGGGCTCCAGACTCTAGGTTAACACGATCATTGCTGCCTTGGAAGACAGGTATGTACGGTCGAACTTGTCCCGGAATGGTTTCATGCTCGGATTAGAGACGGGGACGATCAGCCAGGATGAACTGACCGCGCAGATTGGGGTTGAAATTTGATCATAATAGGCTGGAGTAAAACTTATAAAGTCTTATCTTTGCAAAAAGTCGGCAGCGCTTCGTCGGCAGAAACTGCCGGATCGAGGCACTGCCGACGGGTCTGTCAGTCCGACTCTTTTCGCTCGGCGACCGGCATCATCATTCCGTTCGGCATGCCCATCATCCGTACGCCATCCGACGCTTCGCCCGGCTCATGCAAATAAATTTCCGTATCGAACGCCGGCTTCGCATACGGTTGATTCGTGCTGCCGCGGGCCAGAATTTGGCGATAATTGCCGGAATCGCCCTCATATCCGTCATGATCCCAAGGCACCCATGAACGAGCATTGCAATAATGGCACACATAGGAGCGGCGATGCCGGTCCGCCGTGCGATTGGGATATGACCGGTGGAGCAGATGCGAATCGAAGAAGAGGACATCGCCCGGTTCCAGTACGACCGGAATCGCCGGCGGGTATTGCGCGACAACGCGGGACAACGTGTTCACCTCGTCATCCAAATGGCTGACGTTGTGAACGGCGCCCAAGTCCGCGAAGGCGTCGAGCGCATGGATATTCCCGCCGCCAACCTCTTCCGGAGGATAGATCGGTTCATGGTTCGAACCCGGAACGACCCACAGACATCCATTCTCTTCGTCGGCTCCCTCCAATGCCATCCACGCGCCGATCAAGGTGTCCGGATGCGTCTTGATGTAGCAAGCATCCTGGTGCCAACCCTGTCCCCCCTTGCCGGGCGGATTAAGAAACATCATCGACTGCAGCGCATACACATCCGGACCGATCAACGCTTCCGTCACATCCAGGACGCGAGGATGCAGCATTCCGCGTTCGGCTTCAGGTTCTACCCGTGACAGCATATGAACTCTGGTTGCCTGGGCGAATTCTTCTTTCAGCGGACTTTTGTCTTTCGAATCCAATACTTGAGCCGATTTCTTGCCGTCAAGGCGCACTTTCTCGGCCAGCGAGTACAGCATCTTTACGTCTTCCTGCGACAGCAAGCCTTTCATAATGACGAACCCGTTCTGATGATAATGTTTGTACTCAGCAACGCTTACCAAGTAACGATTCGTATGATTTCTCGACCTCGGCGTATAATAAGTCCCCATGGATGAACATCCTTCCTCCACTTTGATAACTTTATTTTGCATGCTGGAGGGTTTCATCACAATGGAGGGAACCGGAGAATCGGTGTGTTTATTTGATATCATTGTTTACGACAATATGACAGTTAATCGGGTACGGCGTCTTTGCATCGACATGAACGGCTGTATGCCGGAATATCGGGTTTCGGCACTGCTTGATATATTCCGAAGCCGATATGCCCCGTATTTGCTTGTACATCTTGGAGAAGTGATGTTCGTCCCGGAATCCGACCTCGAAGGCGATCTGTTTCACGGACAATCCGCCGGTCATCATCAGGCGCTCTGCTTGCTTCAGCCTGCGTTCCAGCAAAGCCCGCTTGGGCGTAATGCCTGTCGAGGCGACAAACGTGCGGGTAAAATGTTCATGCGACCATCCGGATCGCGACGCAATCTCCTCAATGGTAATCGGCTCCGCCAGCCGCTCATCCATGTATGCGATAGCTTGCTCGACGGGCAAGGGCAGACCGGGCCCGGGAAATGAAGGCCCTTGCTCCGCCCAAGCGCACAATTCTTCAATCGCTGCGGCCAGCAGCGCGGACAATCTGCTTCTCCAGTGTGCGGGTTGCTCGTTCGCAATCCGAAGCATGTGCGTCATCAACTCCGGCAGCAGCGTATCCGTTACCGGCAGCATGTGGCAGTTGCCGTGCAAGGCCGACCAACGCGAATCCCCTGCCCGAAGCGACATGCAGTCGAAATGTACGTAAAGATGCCGCACGTTCTGCACCCGGTCAAACCGATAGCGGTGCGGCTCCCCCGGTCTTGTGAATACGACGCACGGCATATTCAGCCGTATGGACCGGCCGCCGATCTCGTAGAACGATTCCGTCCCCGCGGGGAAATACACGAGTTCGAAATCTTCAAGCGATCTCGTCTCCAATATGTATCCGGCCCGGACAGCGACATCGCCGGCACTATGTACGACGAACACTTCATTTCCCCCCATTCGAACATGACGGCCATCGCCTAAACAGTATCATTTTCTGATATCATTTATGGTTATTATAAATCTATCAAACGAAAAGACAACTTATTTGATCAAATTCAAAAATAAAGGAGAAGCGAAAATGTCCTATATCGTCGATTTCAAAAACGTGTCAACGGTTGGTCTTGAGTCTTCGCCGGTAGCCGAAGCGCTTGCCGGCCTGCGAGCGAACGAAGCCCGCTACTTCATGAACAAGTACAAGCACGAATTCACGGTCGTACCCGCCGCCGAGAGCCAGGAAACCCTCGATTACGTGAACCGGATTTTGAAAGAAGAACGCGGAATCGAATTTGCGGCCAAGCCTCTGGAAACGTCGCGGCTTCGGGTGGACAATATTGACTGGACCTTCGTTTTCTATGAGGACGGTCTGGGGATCAACGTTCTGTATACGGTCGATGATCCCAAGAAACGGGCCGTTGGCTTTAAGCTGTCGGAAGGCATGGAGGTACCGAAGGAGCTGGAGGAGAAGAAGTTTAAATTCGCCAGACAGAAGTCCAAATTAGCCGGGACGATCCGGGGTACGTTCTTCGTGATCAAAGGCGAATATTGAAAATATACGCAATGTTAATCCCGACTGAGTGAAGGGCGGACGCTTCAGTGCCAAGGCACTTTTGAAGCGCCGGCCCTTCGTTATCGGTTGGTGAAATCAGCCCTGAACTGGCCAAAGCCATCTCCCTGCATCGGAAGCTGCAAGCCCTGTACCTCTTGATTCATACAGATCGGACTGTATACGTTTTTCCCGCTTCCGTCGGAAAAGAGACGACCTTCGCTTCCAATGGCGTGCAAGCAACCGAATGTCCTTCCGATTCGACGACAAGTTGCCGATCAGTGCGAATAACGCAGCATGCGCCGGATCGGGAATGAACTTTGGCCAGCGTCCAATCTCCTTGCTCCCAAGCAAGATCGATTTCGAACCCTCCGCGCGCGCGCAATCCTCGAACATACCCGACCGGCCACGCGTCCGGCAGCGCCGGCAGCAATTGAATTTCTCCGGTATGGGACTGCAGCAGCATCTCCGCGACACCTGCGGTAAATCCGAAATTGCCGTCAATTTGAAAAGGAGGGTGGGCATCGAACAGATTGGGGTATAACCCGCCCTTGCGTTTGTCGACGGCTCCCTCCTCTACCAGCTCCAGCAGACTGGAAATCAACCGAAACGCGCGGTTGCCGTCGCGGAACCGCGCCCACAGGCCGATTTTCCAAGCGAGACTCCATCCCGTGCCGCCGTCTCCCCGCCGCTCCAACGACCGCTTCGCCGCCGAGAACAACTCCGGCGTTTCCCACTCGGTAAGCTGGCGTCCGGGATAGATGCCGAACAGGTGGGAGACGTGCCGGTGATGTATTTCCTGATCCTCGAAATCTCTGTACCACTCCTGCAATTGCCCGTGTTTGCCGATCTGCATCGGAAGCAGCTTCTCTCTGGCTTCGGCCAGCGTTCGGCGGAAGATTTGGTCCTCGTCCAACAGCGTTGCGGCCTCGATGCAGTTCGTGAATAAATCCCATATTAACGACAGGTCCATCGTCGCCGCCATACTCACGCTCGCCATGGTTCCGGATGGCGCGATGAATTTATGTTCGGGAGAAGTGGATGGAATCGTGACGAGATGCCCTTCCTCATCCTCGATCAACCAATCCAGGCAAAAACGCGCCGCCTCCTTCATCAGCGGATATGCCCGCTCGCGCAAATAGGCGGAATCCCGACCGAAAGCGTAATGCTCCCACAGATGCTGGCACAACCAAGCGGCGCCCATCGGCCAGGTCGCCCACACCGGGTCGCCCCGGCGTCCGTAGTCGCCAACCGGATTCGTCATGCGCCACAGATCGGTATTGTGATGGGCTGTCCATCCCCGGCATCCGTAATTAATTTCTGCGGTTTTCGAGCCATTGCCGGCCAAATCCTTAATGAACGACAAGAGCGGTTCGTGACATTCGGACAAATTGCATATCTCTGCAGGCCAGTAGTTCATCTCCGTATTGATGTTGATCGTATAGTTGCTGCTCCAGGGCGGTCGTATGTCCCGGTTCCAGATCCCTTGCAGATTGAGGGGCTGCGTGCCCGGGCGCGATCCCGCGATCATGAGATAGCGCCCGTATTGGAATAGAAGCTCGACAAGCTTCGGATCTTCGGCTCCATACCCGGCAACGCGACGGTCCGTCGGAAGACTGTCCGGCGCGGGCGCGGGGGAAGCGCCCAGATGCAGTGTCACGCGATCGAAGAGGGCCTGATAATCCGCCCTATGAGCGCGCAGCAGCTCGGCATAGGGCTTCTGCAGCGCTTCATTCAGCGCCTGGGCCGCAAGCAGGGAGGCATCTCTGCCGTCCCGCCCCGGAGATCGGTCAAACCCGTTGAAGCTTGTCGCCGCGCTGAAGATCAGAACCGCCTCCTCGGCGTCTTGCACATGAAGCCCCTGATCGTCTGCGTACCATCGCCCTCCTGATACGCGCGCGCCCAACCGAACTTCATACCGCATCCCGTCGCCTGTCTCCGCGTCTCCATATACAACGGGATTTTCAGTACGATAGTAGACCGGGTCCACATGTTCGGGGCAGACCCCCCGGAGAACGAATTGTTCCCCCTCGGGGCAGGTCCGACAGCGCAACGCGCTCTCCAGTCTGGCGGTGAAGCTCAATCGGCCCGCGCCGCCTCCGCTTCCTCCTGCGTCGCCGCACGCTTCCGCACGCAAGCGAAGCACGATGACCCGGTCCGGATAGGAAGCAAACATCTCCCGCGTGTAAACCGCTTGTTCCGCCCGGTAGCTTACCCGGGCCACCCCCGTCTGCAAATCCAGGCTGCGCTCATAACGTTCTGCGGCGTCGCCGCCGTGCCGGAAATCGATGCACAGATCGCACAGCGGCAAATACGACTGGGTGTACGGTCCCATCATTTCCTTGCACAACTGATCCGCCTCCGCATACTTCCCGGCAAACACCAGGCTGCGAACTTCCGCGAGCTTCTCCCTGCCCTGCGGATTGTTGCCATCCTTGGGATTGCCGGACCACAGCGTATCCTCATTGCATTGCAAACGCTCGACCGCCACACCGCCGTGGATCATCGCCCCCAGCCTGCCGTTCCCGATAGGAAGCGCTTCGGTCCACACCTTGGCCGGCGCCGCATATTGCAGTTTCATGCCACCCGCCTCATGCAATGTCGTAAGCCTCCGTTCATTCAGTTTGAAATTTGCCATTTGCCAAATGATTGTCACGCCTATGCTCCACAACCCTCGTTACGCGAATTCGCGATCATGCCCGGGCGCGGCTTGCGTTTCATTCCAACGCCTCCCCGCGCGGGATGACAGGCAGCGCAACGAACGAAGCGTGCCGACTGTCATGGTATACGGTTTGCCTGGCCTTGCGCGTCTCCGTCGCATGGGCAATGTCCGTGCCCGTATTCGGATTGACCGCATAGCAAGGGAAGTTCGAGGAACTCACCTGCAACCGGATGCGGTGTCCGGCACCGAAAAGCACGGAGGCGGGGGACATCTCGATCTCGAATTTGCCGATCTCTCCCGCGGACAGCAAGCGGGGGCGGTCAAGTCCTGCGCGATACCGGGCGCGGAGAATGCCGTCGCTTACGACGACAGACCGCCCGTCGGGAAAAACGTCCGTCAATTTGCCGGTAAAATCCGTATCGGGAGCGTCCGAGGCGGCGTATAAAGCGAGCCGAATGGGGCCGGTGATTTCCAGCGGCCGGGCGAGCGGAGCGGAAGTATAGACGAGCACATCCTGCCGTCCTTCCACTTCCCCCTGCTCGGCAGGCCCGCTGTTGATATGGGAGCCGCCCGCAGTGGGCACAGGGTCGAGCGGGTCGTACACATAGCCGTCAGGGCTTTCGTGAGGATCGGGAGAAGCAAGCGTCAGACCGCCGTCCCCGCGCGAGCTGTTCGCATTGCCGCCCGAGCGCAGGTAATAGCGGGTGTATACAGCTCTGGCCAAGGGCCATTCCGCCTCGTCCCGCCAGACATTCTCGCCCATGACGTACAGGCGGACGGGCGCCCGGCGCTCCCAGCGGTTGGCCACCCCTTGCAGCGAGTATGCGAGCCATTGAAACAACTCCTCCATCACGATGTCGGGCCGGCCGTCGGTCATCGCGGCTGCAATGCCGCAGGCTTCATGATGGGGACCGTAGTAGACGTGGCTCCAGGGACCGATCAACAGCTTGCTGCCGCGCCGAACCGCATCGTCCGGATGACGCTGCAATCGTTCGAAATCTGTCAGTTGGGAAACGGCGAACAAATCGTACCACCCGGCGATGAGGAAAGCAGGAGCGCTTAACCGCTCCACTCCCCGCTGCGGCGCCAAGCGGTTCCAATAAGCGTCCTGCGGGGAATGGCTGTGCCAGTCCCGGTAGAAACCGATCCTGGTCCCGATCGCAGCGTCAGCCGCTTCAATCGCGGGCATACGGCGGCACACGCCCGCCAGATCGAACGGCTCCGCATCCCGAACTTTGTCTCCATGATTGACCAAGGCCCACTGCAGGAACGCCTGACAGAAGCATCCGCCACGATAGAGAACATCATAGATGGACGGGCTGCTGAAAATCGGGGCAATGGCGCATATATCGTCATTGTCGACGGCAAGCGCATATTGGGTGTAGCCATGATATGACACGCCATACGCGCCGATTCGGCCGTTGCACCAAGTTTGCGACTTCACCCAGGCAACCGTCTCCCGGCCGTCGGCTTCCTCTGCGGCAAAGGGGTAGAAGTCGCCCTCGGAATTATACCGCCCTCTTGTATCCTGCACGCAGAACGCATAACCCGCGGAAACGAAACGATCGATCGCCCATTGTCCGATGCCGCGCTTGCCATACGGAGTGCGAGTCAGCACAACAGGGTATCGCCCGGCCCGCTGCGGCAAGTACACGTCCGTGGCGAGACGGACCCGGTCCTTCATGGGAACCATTATATTATGCATGACGTACATCTGGTCTCACTCCATTGTCCGGCAATCTGCCGCGCCTGCCGTGCCTGCCCCGCGCGGTCCGCGTGTCCCGCCCGTTACCAATAAGCATTCGGCTCGATGCCCAGGGCAAGATCGATGCGGCCGTCCCGATCGTAAGCATGACCGTGCCAGCCTCCGTTGATCGCATGAACGGGCTTGCGCGCACGCGCGACGCGGTCCAGCAGCAGCCGCAGCATTTCCTGCGCCTGCCGGGCGCATTGCGGGTCATCGATCCGGTTGTTCAGCTCCCAGGGGTCGTCGTCCAGGCGATACAATTCGTCCTTCTGCTCCCCGTACAGGTTGGCTACATACCGCCATGATTTCGTAGCGACGGCCTTGCGGTATATATTTTCGGTCAACGCGCTCTCGCGATGCCGGGCAGGCTTCCCCGCGTTCAGCAGTTGGCCTGCGAAGCTGATTCCCTGCACCGTATTCGGCGCCGGAAGGCCGGCCAGCTCGCACAAGGTCGGGAACAGATCGACCGCCTCGACCATCTCGTCGTTCAGCCGTCCGGCGCCGCTGCGCAGACGCAGACGGGCGGGCAGCCTGACGATGAGCGGAACCCGCGTGATCGCACGGAAGCTGATGCCGCCTTCCTTCTCCATTCGCCCGCGCTCTCCGGCATAGTCCCCGTGATCGGAGCAGTAGACGACAATCGTATTCTCCCATTCGCCGCCTTGCGCGAGTTCCGCCACGATCTCGCCGATCGCGTGATCGACCTGGCTCACCAACCCGTAGTATGCCGCGAGCAGCTTGCGCAGCTTCGCTTCCGGCATCGCCCCGCTCCGGCTGCGGTCCACCTCTCCGCCCTTCCTTCCAACGCCGACCGGCGGCAGATCGAGCGCATCCGGCGCGTACATCTCCGCAAACGGAAGCGACGGCGTATACGGTTGGTGAGGCCGCGAGAAGCTGACCCAGGCCAGCCACGGCGCATCGTCACGCCCCCTGTCCAGCGGCTCGCCTTCGTTGCGGATAAAGCGGATCGCCTGCTTGGCCAGCGCGGCTTCGCAGCTATGCTCGTAAGGAAGGCACGAGGCTTCCCCGTCGCGATTGCCGGTGAAGGCCCGGTTGTCGTTGCGGTCATACAGGCCGGCGCCTTCGAGATATTTGGGGAACTCGATGAATTCGTCATAAATAAACTGGCAATCCGGCTCGATCCAATAGCGCGGGGTGTGCAGCTTGCCGAGCGCGCCGGTACGGTAGCCCTGTTCGCGAAAATGCTTGAAGATGCTGGTCAGCGGCGCATCCGGCTGCCTGCCGTACAATCCGTAATAGCCGTGCGTGGAAGGATACAGCCCCGACAAGTAGCTGATGCGGCTCGGCGTGCAAATCGGATTGTTGGCATAGGCGTTCGTGAAGCGCGTTCCCTCGGCGGCAAGCCGGTCGAGATACGGCGTTCCGACTTGCGGATGCCCGGCGCAGGACAGGCAGCGGGCATTATGCTGGTCGCTGAACAGAAACAGGACGTTGGGCCGGTCCAATGTATCGCCTCCCTGTTATGCCTGGTCGAACAACTGCCGGCTCCGGCGCAGCATCGCTGACGCACGAGGCGATACAGCCGCCTCAGCCGGGCCTACCTATCCCCTCCGCCGAAGAAAGGAATGCCCGCCGTATCCAGGCCGGTGGCGGAGAACTGCGGCTCGCCCGGAATTTTGCCGTTGACCGCCGCATATTTGATACCTTCGCTGAGCGGATTCCAGACGCATTCCAGGGTCAGGCCTTCCCGCTCGTATGTCGTATGACGCATGTGCGTGATCCGGTTGCCGTACGCCCATTCTTCCTTGACGCGCGCTTCTCCGAGCCGGCGGCGGAAATCCGCGAAGCTCCCCGCCTCGTCCGCGCTGCGCACTTCTGCGACGAAGCCGTTGCCTGTCAGCAGAAAGCCGCGCTTGGCAAAATCCTTGGGCGGGCCCTCGTAGTTGTAGAAAGAAACGACGAGATAGCCGTTCACGATCTCCGCCTTCACGGCAGCTTCCCGCCCGTAATCGGTGAACAGCAGCGGGAAGAAAGCCATGTACACGGAGCCGTCCCTGATGAACACGGGGCACGGCTCGACGCTGGCTCCCTCCAGGCGTTCCAGCTTGCGGCCGCCGAGCCAGATTTCATCGACGCAGCCGTACCTGGCGGACAGCAGCAGGCTCAGCTTCAAGGAGGAGACTCCCCGGTGCATGCACAGCTTCGGCTTGTACAGCATCATCGCCGTCCGGTCGTGATGCAGGCCGATCTTGCGCCCTTCATCCAGCACCGAATCGCGCCAGTGCCTCCAGTTCAGCTCGACGTAGTCGTTCACATCGCCGGGCTTGCGGTCATTGACGATATACTTCGCATAGACGGTCGCGATATCCCGCTGTTCCCGCACCGGCGCGTTGCGCCGGTAGAGCAGGTGGAACGAATCGGTGAACACCCCGGTGCGAAATTCGCGCGTCATGACGCCGAGCGCATAATCCTCCGTCATATACGTCGACAGGCTTCCCGCACCGGCGGGGATATCGACGATATCGTCCGAGACGTTCGGATCGGGCGGCTGCGGCGCGTCCGTGGACGCGCTGTATTCGAAGGAGCCCCGCACCCGATAGGGATAGGTCTTGTTCAGCCCATGCTCCACCAGCCAGACCGGACAGTGATAAGTCGTGTTCAACAGCCAGGCTGCGCTGACTTGCATGAAGGGAAGCGTATGATGAATCAGTTCTCCCGCCTTCCCCTGCCCGGAGGAGAACAGCGTGTTCAGCGGATGAATCGCCACCTGCTCCCCGAGCAAGGCATAGAGGATGAACCTCGACTGGTGGGTATGTCCGGTCGAGTCCACCTCATAAGCGCGCGAATAAGGTCCGGCGGTCTGGCAAGTCGCGGGGTGGTAATGGCTCCAGATATCCAGCCACAGCCGCTCCTCGAGCTGCAGCGCCAGACTGGCGACGGCCGTATCCTCGATCGTCTCCGCGATTTCCGCCATGCAGTATACTTGAATCGGCGTATAGGTCGGGCTGTTGCACTCCGAAGTGAATCCGCGCCGCGTCAACAGCGCCTTAAGCTGCTCCAGACGCCGGACTCCGGTATCCGTGTAATCCCGGCGATCGAACCGGGCTCCGCCCGCGAGCATGATATAGGCGCTCATCGTCGCGAAGTTGTCGTTCGCGCCGCGAAAGTCGAGATCGGCGCCCATGAAATAGTCCAACTGTTCGCGCAAATAAGCCGTCAACGCCGCTTCCGCCGTCTCCGTCAGCTTGTCTCCGTATTTGATCAACAGTTGGAGCGCGGCCATCGGCGTGAAGTGGCACAGGCGGAACGGGGAAGCCGCGATGATGCGATTGGCGGCAGCCGCCGCATCCGGGTCCCCGCTCGCGAAATAGCCGATCGCGAACCAGAGCCGCTCCGGCAGGCGGGGCTCGGCCACGTCCCGCAGCGTCCAATGGCCGCCCGCATCGAAATCGTCCAGCGTGTATTCCGCCAGCTTGCGCGACAACTGTCCGGTTCGTCCGGCCTGCCCCTGCACATCGTAGAACATCCCGCTCCTCACTCCTCCTTGCCCGCATGCCGCAGGGCGCCGCCGATCGCCTCGGCGACAAGCGCCGCCTGCGCGCGCTGCCCCCGCTCGTTATAGTGAACGCCGTCCTCGGCGCGATATTCGCTGCGGCCCAGCATCGGGACATACAGGTCATGAACTTCCAGCACGTATTTCGCTGCAACGCTCAAGACCGCCCGATTGCGCTCCAGCACCAGGCCGTTCACGTCCCGTTCGAGCAGGAACGGGGTCCCCGCTCCCTTCGTCGTCACAGGAGTCGTCAACGCCGGAATGATCCTTGCGTCCGACTGCTCCGCCATATAGCGAATGAGCCGGTCGTAATGCTCCTCGTACGCGGCCGCCGACAGATGCTTGCCGTGCAGGCCGTTGTTGAAATGGATCGCGGCGTAGCGAAATTCGGGATGGCGCCGGATGAAATAATCGAGCTCATAGCGCAGCGACGGATTATCCAGCGACTTGGAGGTCGTCAGCCTGTCGACATGCGCAGCCGCCTTCAGCCGCTCCCGCACAAAAGGGTAGTAGCCCTTCGCAATGGAATCCCCGATCAGCAGCACCCTCGGTTTGTCAGGCTCGCCCGTCTCGTCCCACCACAAATCGCACCATTCGTAACGCTCAAGTATGGTCATGCGTATATTCCTCCGTATTTTCCCCGGCTCTTCCTGCTTGTCTTGCCGTGACATCGTTATTCCTTGACGCTCCCCAGCACGATTCCCTTCATGAAGTGCCTCTGCAGGAAGGGATACACGAGCAGGATCGGCAATGCGGCGACGAAGATCTGAGCCGCCCGGCCCGTGCGATCGTCGACTTTGAAATAATGCTCCAGCTCCTCCGGCGTCATCTCCGAGAAATCCTTGACGGTGAAGCTCATGTGCAAATAGGTTTGCAGCGGATAATCCTTCGGCGAGTTCAAATAGATCATGCCGTCGAACCAGCTGTTCCAATGAGCGACCACCGCGAACAGGAAGACGGTGGCCAGGCCCGCCATCGATACCGGCACATAGATGCGCCACATAATCGTGAAGTGGTTCGCCCCGTCGATCTTGGCCGATTCCTCCATCTCCCGGGGAATGCCGCGGAAGAAGTTCAGCAGCAGCACGACATTGAAGATCGGAACCGCATTCGGGAGAATGAGCGCCCAGATGGAATCGATGAGCCCCGTTTCCTTCACGATCATGTAAGTGGGAATCATGCCTCCGCTGAACAGCATGGGCAGAATGAACAACCATACGTACACGGTGCGCATGCGAAACTGGCCGCTTTCTTTGGACAGAGGGTAGGCAAGCAATACCGTCAGGAGCATATTCAAGGATACGCCGAGCGCGATGCGTTCGAGCGACACCAGGGAAGCCTTCATATACCCTGCCGATCCGAACACCGTCTCGTAAGACGCCCAGGTGAACTTCGCCGGGTACAGCCCCACTCTGCCCGCCGCCACCTCTTGCGCGGAGCTCAGGGAAATCGACAGCACATGCAGGAAAGGAAGCATGCAGACAGCGGCCAGACCCGTCAGCAGCAAATAATTGATGACCGTAAACATCCGGTAGCTCGTGCTGATGCGTCGTGTAAACAAAGGAACACCCACTTAAAATATTCTGTAATTCGCCAGGCGATAAGCCAGGAAGTAGGAAATGCCGATCAGAATCAGCGACACGCACGATTTGAAGAACCCGACCGCCGTGGCGACGCCGTACTGGAATTGCTGCAAGCCCAGCCGGTACACCAGCGTATCGATCACATCCCCCGTCTTGTAGACGGCAGGGCTGTACAGGTTGAGAATCTGATCGAAGCCCGCGTTCAGCACTTCGCCCAGGCTGAGCGTCGTGAGCAGAATGATGATCGGCACGATGCCCGGCAGCGTAATGTGCAGCGTCTGCTGCCAACGGTTGGCGCCGTCGATCTCGGAAGCCTCGTACAGAGTCGGGCTGATGCTGGTCAGCGCGGCCAAATACACGATCGTCTTGAACCCGAAATCCTTCCACACGTCCGAGGCGACCAGCGTGAACTGGAACCAGTTGTTGTCTCCGAGGAAAAAAATCGGCTTGCCTCCGAGCCCGGCGATAAGCCGGTTGACCATACCGTCGGAAGGCGACAGAATGTCCATCAGAATGCCGCTGATAATGACCCAGGACAGAAAATGGGGAAAGTAGACGATCGTCTGGAATATTCGCCTGAATGCCATTTTGCGCACTTCGTTCAATAACAGCGCTGTCACGACCGGAGTGATGAGCCCGAAAATAATTTTCATTGTGGAGATCTTCAGCGTATTGACGATGACCCTGGGGGTATCCGGAAGCGCTATTACATACTTGTAGTTATCCCAACCGATCCAGGGCGAGTTGAAGAAGCCCTTGGTCGGAACGTACCGCTCGAACGCCATGAGCAGCCCCGCCATCGCGCCGTAATGATACAGGAGCACCAGGAACAGAGCCGGCCAGACCATGACATGCAGCAACCCGTTGCGGTTCCATTCTCGTCGCAGCGGCGCAATCACGTCCATCATTCCCTCCCCGGGGAAAGAAGGAGCGTGTCCGTCCCTTCTTTCCTGCCGCTTATTCGCTTGCCGATGCCGCTCACTTGGCCGTTCTGCCCGCCAGCGGGTCCTGATGGGTTGCCGCCCACTCGTTCACTTCCGCGGTAATTTGATCCCCGCCCAGCTTCTTCCATTCCGCAATGAAGCTGTCGTATTCGTCGACCGAAGCGGCCCCGAGAATGATCTTTGTCATCATCTCGTCTTCCTTTGCCTGCAATGTCGCCATCTTCTGCCCCATCGTGGCGGTCGGGGCTCCGAAGAACGCGTCGAATTTGTATAAATTGTTGTCATACGCAGTTTTGATCATCGACATCGTGCCATGCTCGGAGGCTTGCAGCCAGGCCAGCCAGTTGGTAAAGTTGACGATGCCGTTCTCGTAGTCCTGAACGTTATGGTACTGCTTGATTTGCCCCTTCTTGTCGCTGGGAATGAGCGACGGGTCCTTCAGCTTGTCGGCGTTCGGGAGATATGTGCCCATGTTGATGTGGTCGGCTTGCCCGAAGATGACCAGCGGATTGATCGTGTAGAAAATATGGTTCTCCGCGTCCGCCTTCTCTGTCTTGCCCCAGTTCATGATCGGATGCTTCTCCGGATGAAGCTGGCTGTCGATCCACAGATTTGCCAACTTGATGATCGCTTCGGGGTGCTTGGATTTCTTGCTGACCGCAAAATAGTTCTTGACGCTGCTGTTGACTTGGCTCAGCGCCGGCTTATCGTCGACGGACGGGAGCAGGTAGGCGCCCCAATCCTGCACCAGCTTGTCGTCCTTGACCGCATTCTTGAAGCCGTTGGCGTCCGTGTACCGGCCGTAAACGATGCCGACGCGGTCGCTGTTCACCAGCTCAAGCTCCTTGTTCTTGTCCTTCACGCCAAATTCGGGGTCGATCGCGCCAGCCTTGAACAAGTCCTGCAATTCCTGCAGCGCCACCTTCATCCGCGGATCGAGACTGCCGTAAGTGACGTTTCCGGCCTCGTCCTTCACCCATATTTTGGGGTACAGATGGTAGCTGTTGAAGAAGCTCTTCAGGTCGAGCGATTTGTCGAGGAAGTATCCGAACACTTTGCCATTGGCGCTCGAGCGCTGAGCGAACGCTTTGGCGATGTTGTTCAGATCGTCCATCGTTTGCGGCTCGGACAAGTTCATCTCCCGCAGCCAGTCCTTGCGGATATAGACGATGCCCAGGTCGCCGTAGGGTCCTCTCGTTTCCGGCACCGCCATCAGCTTCCCGTTGAAGGTGGCGGACTGCATCTGAATGCCTCCGTCGTAGCTGACCCATTTCTTCAGATCGTCCGAAGCATATTCGTCCCATGGCAGCGAAGCGACCATATCATCGGTGACGAGCTGCTGCAGCACGACAGGCGAAGCCTTGAAGAAATCCGGCAAAGTATCCGAAGCGATCGCCACTTTAAGCTTGCTGTCGTAATCGCTGGTCACCGCCCACAGGTTCTTGAGCTTGATGCCGAGCGCGGTATCGTAGTAGTCGTACACCGCGTTGCTGTCGATATCGTCTCCCGGGTCGAAATACTGCTTCGGGTCGTAGACCCGGACGGTCGTGAATTCGATCGACGGATCGTACTTGCCCGTCGGATTGGCCGCCTGGCTCGCGGATGCTTGCGCCGTCTGCGAGCCCGTCGCCGCCGCTGTCGATGCGGGCGGCGAAGCTTCATTCTTGCTGCAGGCGTTGAAGAGCGTGAGCAGCATCGCCAGACCGATCGCAAGTGCCGGATAACGCAATTTGTTCATGTCTGTTCCCCTCCGGTTTCGTCAGTTGGATGATTCAAGTCCAATATAAGTTCGCGGGCGGCGGCGAACAAGATTCACTTTCTGGGCCCGTTACAATTCTTTACTTGGCCGCTTCCGCGTCATCCAGCTCCAATACGACGACCGTATCCCGTTCGTCCGGCAGCCCGCCGCCGTCATACGACAGGAAGGCGTCCTCCGGATAATCGCGGTGCGCCCGCACCTTGACCTCCGATCCGTCATCCAGCATGCGGGCGCGCACGATGCGGCCGTTCAGCCCGCGCAGATTGATCAGCCCGATGCCCCGATCGTAAAGATGGGCGTACAGCCGGCTGCCGTGCTTCGTATACCATCCCCACTGCGGCTTGGGCAGGTCGGAGCGCCCGCATCCGTACACGCTCGCCCCGTTCCTGCGCATCCAGGTCCCCACTTCTTCCAGAAGCCGCAGCGACGGTTCGGGAATTTCTCCCTTCGCATCGGGACCGACGTTCAGCAGCAAATTGCCGCCCTTGCCGACGCATTCGATCAACGCTCTGATCACCTGCTTGGCCGATTTATAATCGCGATCCGCCGCACAATAGCCCCAATGATTGTTCAAGGTGATGCACGCCTCCCAGGGCAGAGGCAGCCCGTCTTCGTTCAGGACGCCTTCCGGCGGAATAATCTGCTCCGGAGAAGCGAAATCGCCCGCGTACGGCTCCGGATGCCGCGCCCGGATGTTGCCGCCCAGCCTGTCGTCAATCAGGATATCCGGCTGGAAGGCGCGCGCCTTCCTGACCAGTTCTGTCGCTCCCCACACCTCGCCCCGCATGTCGTCGTAAGAGAAATCGAACCAGATGATGTCTATTTTCCCGTAGTGTGTCAACAGCTCTTCCACCTGTCCGTGCATATAGGCAACATAATTGGAAAATTCATGACTCCGATCCCGACAAGCTTCGTCCCCCCGCAGCGGATGAATGCTGTCCCCGTACGCGGGATAATCCTCGTGATGCCAGTCCAGCAATGAATAATACAATCCCACCCGCAGCCCTTCCGCGCGAAACGCTTCCACGTATTCCCGGAGCAAATCCCTGCCCGCGGGAGTATTCGTCACCTTGTAATTCGTCAACCGGCTGTCGAACATACAGAAGCCGTCATGATGCTTCGCAGTCATGACGGCGTATTTCATGCCGGCGTCCCTGGCCGCCTTCGCCCATTCCCGGGGACGATAATGGACCGGATCGAATGCTTCCAGGTAGGATTGGTAGTCTTCCGCGCGCTGCCGTTCGGTGGAGCGCACCCATTCCCCCCTGGCCGGAATCGCATATACGCCCCAGTGGATGAACATGCCGAAGCGGGCTTCGGCAAACCACCGGGTTCTCTCCGCTCTCTCCATGTATTCCTGCGTCGTGTGCGCCGCTTGTGCCTGGCTCAACGTATATTCCTCCTTGGTCTTCATTTCTTGAGAACCAAGTATACGTCCCCCCGGCATTCGGCAACAAGATTCATTTTCCGCACCGCTGCATTTTTTTACGTCGGGTCGCCGCCTTACAGCTCCCTGTATTCCTGCGGGGTCATCCCCACCTGATTTTTGAACATTCGGATGAACGAGAGGCGCGATTCGTACCCTACCATTTCGGCGATTTCATAAACTTTGCACGCGGAATGCTTCAACAATTCCTTCGCCTTGTTGATTCGGCATTGCTGGATGAAGTCCAGCAGCCCCGTATCGCTGCCCTGCCTGTACAAGCGCGACAAGTAGGAAGGGTTCAGTTGCACGAGGTCGGCCAGCCGGTTCAGCGACAGATCCTCCTGCAGGTTGCGGCTCACATAATCCTGAATCCACGAGATCACCTCGCGATCGTTGCGAACCGCCTTCATCTCGTTGCAAGCGAAGATGGTCTGCGCCAGATGCATGAAGTAGTCCGTCATCTGCTGGGCGGTAACCTCCGGATCGACCTGGGTCAGCCGGTTCAGCATTCCGTCGTTCAGCATGCCGGTGCGAACGGGGTGAACGTTGAAATAAGACAGAAAAATCGACGCGAGGGCATGATAAACTTCCAGCTTGTAGAAGCCTGCGACGTTGGGCCGGGAGATGCTGTCCATCACTTCCCGCAGCAGCCGGGCGAAGGCGTCCTGCTGTCCGGTCTCCAGATCGTGCCGGAGCAGCGCGATCCTCTTCGTGTTCCGCTTGTGGACTTTGTTCGCAGTCGCAGTCGCGTTCGGGGCCGGAGTCGGGGCCGGCGCCGCTTCGCCGCGCGCCGCATGCTGCCGTTCGCGGTCGGCAATAATCGCTTCCGGCTCAGCCCCCCGGTCGCTTAACAGCAGGAAACTCAGCTTGTCGAACGTGTCCGGCAGCGTGTCCCAGGACGACGCGGACGAGGCGGCCGCGAACGATATCGGCAGCTTCAACAGCGTGCGGCACTTCTCCTGAATATGTCCCAGTTCCCCCAGAATGAAGGCAAATAGCGGCTCGTCCGCAGCCTGCGGCCCGGTGCCGTCCTCCCCGCCTTCCCTCGTCTCGGCTTGCAGCAGCCAGACGATCTTCGATGGCTCGCAGGCGAAGGAGACCGTTGCGGCCTTGTCCTGCCAATATTCCCCGGCTATATTCTGCACCATCCGCCGCATCAACTCGCGATCCTCCGCCTTCCAGGCCCCCCAACGGTCGATCCGCCCGAGCAGCATCCACACCGGCGCGTCGTACCGCAAGGGAATATTCCACGCTTCGAACCGCTCCTTCGTTTCTCGCGTCGACCACACCCGGCGCCGCTGCAAATAAGGCAGGAAGTAGTTCTGAATGACTTCCGGCTGCAGATGCAGCTTCTGTATATCCGCCTCATACAGCTTCCGCTTCGTTTCGTACTCTTCATCGAGCTGCGCAACCACTTTCTCCACCGCCGCAATGATTTTCTCGTCATGCTCGTCCTTCAGAATGTAGCCGGAAGCGCCGCCCGAGATGGCTTCCTTGACATAATGAAAATCGTCGTAGCTGGTCAGAAAAATAACTTTGCACGCCTGCCACCGCTTGCGAATTTCGTGCAGCAATTCGATGCCTTCCATCTCCGGCATCCTGATATCGGACAGGACGATATGAATGTCCATGTTGTTCATCAACTCCAACGCGTCCGGCGCCGAATACGCAGCGTGCAGCTCCAGATCGAGCTGTCGCTGTCTGCCGAACAGCAGCATCAGATCGTCCACAATGACCGGCAAATCGTCGACAATGACCATGCGGTACATCACGATTCTCTCCCTTCCTCCGCGAGCTCGGCGCGTGGCCCCGGCTTCATGCGCAGCGTCACGCACAGCCCGCCCAGCTGCGAGCGCGACAGAGCGATGCCGCTGCCCTCGCCGAAGCCGAGCCGCACCCGTCGGTGCACATTGACGAGCCCCGTCGTTTCCTGCCAATCGGAGCCGGACTGCTCCAGCTTGGCCGTTATGCGCCCGATTTCCGCATCGCCGATATGATCGCCGTTGTCCTCGACCATGATGGACAGAAACCCGTCTTTCACCGCGAAATGAATCCACAGCTCCCCATGCGAGGTCATCGGATGCAGCGCATATTTGTAAGCATTCTCGACGATGGGCAAAATCACCATGCGCGGCACCGGCAGCTCCTGAAAGCCCGGCGCGATCGGTTCGATCTCGACATCGATGCGCTTGCCGTAGCAAATTGTCTGAATGTCGGCATAATTCCGGACATGCCTCATCTCGGTCTCCAACGGAATCCAGTCGCTGGCGCTCCGGGTGATGAACCGGAAATAGTCGCCGAGATACATGGCGAAGCGCGCCGACTTCTCATTGTCATAACCTTGAATCAGCCGCTTCAGAATATAGAAGCAGTTGTACAGGAAGTGCGGATTTATCTGCGACTGCAGTTGCTTCAACTCCAGGCGCCGGTTGCGAATCTCCTTCTCGTACACCTGGTGAAAGAGCACATCCAGCTTCGATACCATCATGTTGAAGCGCTGGTACATATACTGAAATTCATCCCTGCGCTCGCCCGCCGCGATCGGCGTCAGATTGCCCTCCTCCAGCTTGCGGAAAGCGAACACCAGCCGGCGCAGCGGACGGTGAATGATGCGGAACAGCGAGTAGGCGAACACGACGATCACCAGCGCCGAGAGCGCCAGCAACGCCCAGGCCCATCGCTCGTAGCTGTGGAGCGCCCCCAAAATTTGCGTCTCCTGCTCGTAGGAGATCAACGTCGCATGGCTCAGAGGCGAGCGCTTGTAGAACACCAGATACTTCGTAGCCGCTATGGTCAGCGCACCGGAGCCTGCCGGGCCGGAAGGCTCCCCGATCGTTCTCCCGTATGCTTCAAGGGCCCGCACAATGCGTTCGTCCGGTTCGTCCGCGATCAGCCAGCCGCCGTCCGAATCGATCAGAATGGAGTTCCCCTGCTCGGGATGAACGATGTGGAGCAGCCCGTCCTGCAGCTTCTCTCTGGAGAACTCCACGCCGATGACAAAGATCGGCTCATACGATTGATTGGCGGGATAGCGGAAGCTCATGTACAATTTCCCGTCCACCTGAATCAGACGGTTGGTTGACGAATTTTGCGCCAGCTCCCGGTATTCGCGGGGAGGAATCGAGGTCTGATAGTCCGCCGAAGTCAGCGTCCGATCGATCAGGGGGAGAAACACCTCCACATTGGCCACATAATTGCTGGACGCCTCCAGCATCTGCAGGCGCCGGTGTACGGCAAGCAGCTTCACCGTACGGTCATAGGAGCTCATATCGTCGCCGGAGATGCCCAATTCCTGCAAATCCTTGTCGACAACGAAATTGGAGAGCAACTGGTTGATCCGCGACACTTCCGCATCGAACAATTGCATATAGAAGTTATTGTTGTTCATCGTCGACTTCGTAATCTCCGCACGGATATTGCGGCCGCCTTCGCGATTCAGCGCGAACGTCACCATGTACAGGGGAATCAGGACACAGAGAAAGGTAACAACCAGCTTGGTAAAAATCGATAACCTTACCCCGCCTGATCTGATTTTCATAGCTGCACCCGCATTCCATTGTTCTTTGAATCCGCTTTGCTTTCTCTGAAATTCAAGCCTAGGCCCGTCGACACCGGAGAGCAAGATTCATTTTCCTCGGCGTTGCATTTTTTTACCCGATACCCGCATTATAACTCTGAATAAAGAATGGGCATATTGCCGATCTGGGACGACAGTCGCGGGCTTTATCAGACGCACAAGAGTCTAACTGAAATTGCGCACGAAGCAGCGCTCTTTCTCATAGCCATCCGTCGTAACGGAACACAGCGCCTTTATCCGGTGAAGAGCGTTCCGCTCTGGACTTTAACGGAACCAAGAGCCGTTATTTCGCGGTTTTACAGTGATTTTGGCAATGTTTGTCGCTAATAAAGGCTCTCCGTTCCGTTAGCTTTTCCAAAACACCCTTTATTGCCGATTACGGCTCCTGAGTTCCGTTGCGCTGCCTGCGCACCAGCCAAAGCCGGTGGGTTTATGCCAAGTGCTCGGATTAGTTCGAACCAATGATGCAAAAGAAATTTGGCGCGTGAGGCCGCAGGGAAATAATTAGTATTGATATAATTGCAGTTTATGATATTATGTAAATGCATTTGTGTTTTCGAATGCCGATTTTCAAAATATACGAGGAGATCGCAAGCAGATAATCTTGACCACATCCGCTGAGGAAGTTAAGGCCATACGGACAGCCGGGTCAAATGCCGATTGGCAACTTTCGTTGCCTTATTGATTGAGTTAGAAGCTCAAATTTTATAAGTTTGGTTACTTTACAACCAGTGCATGGTCATCGCACAACGAACTTGTGAAACGATCAATAAGAGTGGTAAAAGTGGTTATCTGCTATATAGACTCTGATCAATTCTCGATATATTTTGAATATTATACGGCTTCCTACAAAAGCTATGCCCCGTGGAACGGCGGCATCTAATATTCTTGATTTATATCTAAACAAGTGCGATTCGCGATGCAGCGTTTTTTCCACTTGTTTTTTTGTGCGTAAAAAACGATGTCATCCACCTGGACCCAAAACAAATTAGGTGACAAGGAGATCGAGAAATGGGAAAAGCATTAATTATCGGTTGCGGTGGAGTGGCATCGGTGGCTATCCACAAATGTGTGCAAAACAGCGAGGTATTCGAAGAGATCTGCATCGCTAGCCGTACGAAGTCCAAATGCGATGCGCTTAAAGCGAAGCTGGACGGCGGCAAGACGAAAATTACGACTGCGCAAGTGAACGCCGACAACGTGGACGAGCTTATCGCTCTGATCGAAGAGGTGAAGCCGGATATCGTCATGAACCTGGCGCTGCCGTACCAGGATTTGACGATCATGGATGCTTGCCTGGCCACCAGAACACACTATATGGACACTGCCAACTACGAGCCGGAAGATACCGCAAAGTTCGAATACAAGTGGCAGTGGGAATACCGCGAGCGGTTCGAGCAAGCCGGCATTACCGCTCTGCTGGGCAGCGGGTTCGACCCGGGCGTAACAGGCGTATTTTCCGCTTATGCGCTTAAGCATTACTTCGACGAGATCGAATATATCGACATTCTGGATTGCAACGGCGGAGATCACGGCTATCCGTTCGCCACGAACTTCAACCCGGAGATCAATATCCGCGAAGTATCCGCCAACGGGCGCTACTGGGAGAACGGCGAATGGATCGAGACGAAGCCGATGGAGATCAAGCGCGTCTATGACTTCGCCGAAGTCGGCGAGAAGGACATGTACTTGCTGTACCACGAGGAGCTCGAGTCTCTGGCGGCCAACATGCCCGGACTGAAGCGCATCCGCTTCTTCATGACCTTCGGGCAGAGCTACCTGACTCATCTCAGGGCGCTGGAGAACGTCGGCATGACCTCGATCGAGCCGATCGAATTCGAAGGCAAGCAGATCATTCCGCTGCAGTTCCTGAAGGCTGTGCTGCCGGACCCCGCATCGCTGGGGCCGCGCACCGTAGGCAAAACGAACATCGGCTGCATTTTCCAAGGCAAGAAAGACGGCAAAAACGTGTCGTATTATGTCTACAACGTATGCGACCACCAGGCGTGCTACCGCGAAGTCGGCTCCCAGGCGATCTCTTATACGACCGGAGTTCCGGCGATGATCGGAGCGGCGATGGTGCTGACGGGCAAATGGAACAAGCCGGGCGTGTACAATGTGGAGGAGTTCGATCCGGATCCGTTCATGGAAGAGTTGAACAAGTGGGGACTTCCTTGGGTGGAAGACTTCAATCCCGTACTCGTCGACGACGGAAAGGAATCGCCGGCCGTCCTCAGACAACCGGTGCTGGCTTGATAAGATGCGGTTTGAGCAACTGCCCACGCCATGTTATGTCGTAGACGAAGCGCTCATCGAGCGCAATCTTCGCATCCTGAACGGTGTCATGCAGCGAACAGGTGCCAAGATCGTTCTGGCCCAGAAGGCTTTCTCCATGACTGCCTTCTACCCTCTTATCGGACAATATTTATGCGGCACCACCGCGAGCGGCTTGTACGAAGCCCGGCTCGGGCGCGAAGAGATGGGCAAGGAGAATCATGTGTTCGCCCCCGCCTTCCGGGAAGACGAGATTGACGAGATCATCTCCATCTGCGACCACATTGTCTTCAATTCCTTCTCGCAGCTCGAGAAGTTCAAGGACAAGGCGCTGCAGGCCGGCCGCAAGGTTGGCTTGCGCGTCAACCCGGAATGCTCGACCCAAGTGGGGCACGAGATCTACGACCCGTGCTCGCCCGGATCCCGATTCGGCGTGAAGCAGGAAGATTGGCGACCGGAGCTGCTGGACGGCGTATCCGGCCTGCACTTCCATACCCTCTGCCAGCAAAACTCCGACGACCTGGAGACGACGCTGCAGGCGGTCGAAGCCAGGTTCGGAGAGTGGCTGCCGCAGATGGAATGGATCAACTTCGGAGGCGGCCATCATATTACAAGAGAAGATTATGATCTCGCCACTCTCGATGCCTGCATCAAGAGAATGCAAGACCGATACGGCCTGGAAGTGTATCTGGAGCCAGGGGAAGCCGTCGCGCTGAACGCAGGCTACTTCATTGCGTCCGTGCTGGATCTTCACAAGAACGGGATCGATATTGCGATCCTGGACACATCCGCTACCTGCCATATGCCGGATGTACTGGAAATGCCCTATCGCCCGCCGCTTGCGAATTCCGGCGAGCCGGGGGAGAAGCCGTTCACCTATCGGCTTGCGGGCCAGACCTGTCTGACCGGAGACGTAATCGGAGACTATTCGTTCGATCAACCTTTGAAGAACGGCGACCGGCTCGTATTCGGGGATATGGCCATCTATACGATGGTGAAGACGACCACCTTCAACGGCATGCCGCTGCCGGCAATCGCCATTCAGGGCAAAGACGGCGATTGCCGCGTGGTGCGGGAGTTCGGCTATCAAGATTTCAAGATGCGGCTCGCTTAAGCGCGCGGCTTCTCTTCACGGACGACACACAACAAATCCCCTCGGCGCTTCTGCCTGGGGGATTTGTTGTGCGGGCGGATATCGTCAATAAGCGATTGCCCTGCATGGATGCCACGCAGGTTGTTCATGCTCCTATCCTACTGTTCGGATAGCGCACATAGCTTCAAGCTCTTGTTGGAATAAATCGGCCATGCTCGACAAAGTAAATTTCCGAGCCTGCGCCAAGCCTGCACGAACAAGCTCCTGTCTCAGCTCCGTGTCGTTTACGATGCTTTTAACGCCTTCCAATATAGAGCCGGAATCGTAGGGGTCCACATAAACGACTGCATGACCGCCAACCTCCTGCAAGGCACCCGCTGTGGAAGTCAGAACCGGACACCCAAGCGACATGGCTTCTAATACGGGCAAGCCAAATCCTTCATACAAAGACGGGAATACAGTTCCTGTTGCCCGTTTATATAAATGGACCAGAATATCATCGGGAGCATCGATAAAAATTACTCGTTCGCGAATACCGAGCTTCTCCAGCAGCGCTTGTTCCCATTTGTTCGTTTGTCCCGTGCAGACGAGATGCAGACCATCTCCTTCCTCGCGAAGCCACTGCGCTATAGCCTGGACAAAAAAACGGAAATTTTTTCTCCCGGTTCGGTCCCCGACAAAAAGAAGAAATCGTTCAGGTAACCCTGCGGTCTGCCGCTCCGAGTCAAGGCTTAACAAATTTCCGGTATGAATCACATGAATGCGATCCTCTTCAACGCCTGTTAAGGATATAATATCCGTCTTTGTCTGATTCGAAATCGCAACCACGGTGGAAACACGGTGGATCAGATAGGCAAGCCGGTCGGCATTGCTTCCGGCAGGATCATATAATCCGTCGGGGCCCAATACGCACCTCATCGTATCGTGAACCACCATCAAGGATGGTTTGTTATCCGGCTTACAAGCCAGGAAGCGATCCTCGAATACGGGCGAAGTAATAAAAACGACATCATAAGATCCCTGTTGCAGTTTATATCGATACCACTTCTTTGAAGCCCTGTCGAGCAAATTTTTAAGCTTGTTCCATCCCCGACCGCGCTTTCGCGCCGGTTCCAGAAATTGCACCTTACCCTCTATGAAGTCGCTTCCGGACAGCAGCAAGGGCAAATCAATTTCAATCCCTCTTCTTTGCAGCTCCTTAATCAACGCGCTATAGTAACGAACCATCCCGCAGCGTCCGCAAAAGAAGATTTCAGGATCTACCAACAGGCGCATAGCCTTCGCACCCCTTAATTTTGGGCTGTATTCCAGATGTTTGTCTGTTTAAAATGCCCCCGGCCCCGATAATGACAGAATTGCCCGGCTTGGGAGACAGTCGGTTAATTGTTAACAGAACGCATCCCGCACGAAGCATCGCTCTTTCGCATAGCCATCCCAAAGCCATCCATCGTAACGGAACACAGAGCCGTTATCCTGTGAAGAGGGTTCCGCTCCAGGTTGCAACGGAACCCAGGGCCGTTATTCCGCGGTTTTACCGTGATTTTGGCAACGTTGGTCGCTGATAAAGGCTTACCGTTCCGTTAGCTTTTCCAAAGCACCATGTATTGCCGATTAAAGCTTCTGAGTTCTGTTGCGCTGCCTGCACAGGTTGTTTGGCCCGATCCGCTTTCCATCGACAGTCTCTCCGGTTGGGCAATTCGGCGCTTGGAGCCCGCGCGGGGCGTGATTGCCCGGTTTGGTCGGGTAATTCGGCGCTTGGTGCCTACACGGGACGGATTACCCGGTTTGGTCGGGTAACTCGGCGCTTGGTGCCTACATGGGAAGGATTGCCCGGTTTGGTCGGGTAATTCGGCGCTTGGAGTCCACACGGGACGTGATTGCCCGGTTTGGTCGGGTAATTCGGCGCTTGGAGCCCGCGCGGGGCGTGTTAAGCTGAACACGGCCCAATTTTCACTTTAGCCTCAGCAACAACCAGCTTTTTAATTTCTTCCTAAGCAGCCTCCGCCGTTCAAGCTTTCTTACCCCTTCCAGCGTCCGATGTTCAAAGTAATATCTTCTGCGAAATTCATCCAGAATCATCCCTGTTTGCGGATCGCGCGAGTATCTGTATTCCTCGCTCCCTTCCTCCGCCACATCTTCCTTCCGCAATAAAGCCGAGTATTCATGGAGGATGGGCTGAATGGTTTCCAATAGCTCTGCCGTCATTCTGTGGAGATGATGGGTGAGTCGATTCGGCCGATCGGGATTAAACCCGCTGAAATGAAAAAAGACAACCGGTCTATTATCAATCCAATATTGATTATCTTTGCGGCGTATATCCCTCTGAAACAGATTCCAATGGGCAACATTATACTGCGGCGAATCCAGACACTTAAAATCCTCGCGATAGAGATGAACGAGCATAGGGAGCAGCTTCTGATCGCAAAACATTCTTCTGCCCAGATCATCGAAGCAGTAAATTTCAAATCGACTAATTAGCCAATCCAACATAACCAATGATCGTTCATGCTTCCTAAACATCCAAAACCCGCTGTTATAAATGCCCACTTGGAGAATTTGCAGGTCGTCCGGCTGTTGTCCATCAAGAGGCAGCGGCTTGGTAATATGCGGCGTGAAGCTAAACAAGCAATTGTCCAAAAGAAGGGAGACTTCTTGAAAGGACCCTGTCACATAGATATCCGCATCGAGATATAAGACCTTGCAGCAGCCATAATGCAGCATTAAGTACTTGATAAGCGAGGGCCTTACTGCATTGCATAATTCGAAAGCATTATAGTAGACCACCATATGATCGATGTTTTGTATGGCCAGATCGTCCAGAAATATTGTTGTGAAAGGCAAGCTCGCATAAAGCTCATTGCTTGAATCGCCGTCAATTATCAACCCGTAAAAGGAGCTCCCCGAATGATATTTCTCTATGGATTTATACAACACCATAGCCTGATTCAGGTAATCCTTGGTTATGACCGTGCAAAAGGAAAGCATGCTCCCAGCCCCCAATGCCCAATATTCTGCAAGCTTTCCATGAGAACTGCAATGGGCTGCTGCTTGATTCATTGTAAATTGTTTCTGTCCTTTCGTCTATCAAGATACTCGCCGGCCCAGAGATGCCCTTGTACTCACGTAAGAAAAATCGTCAGGGAAGATCGCCCTGACGGTCCTTTTTGACCCGCCGACTGCCGCACCCGCACATTTGGCGACCACATGACTATTTCCCCCGACCGACCGCCTCATCCGCCATTTTGGCGACGATATCGCCTATTCCCCTCGACCAACCGCCACATCCGCCAATTTGGCGACGATATCGTCTATTTCCCCCGACCGACCGCCTCATCCGCCAATTTGGCGACGATATCGCCTATTCCCCTCGACCAACCGCCGCTGTCCGTTAAGAAAGGGGGCTGCTCTGTCCCTCAATGTTATACTTTCTGATACATAGAAAAAACGGCTTCGCCGTCCTTCAGCAACCAATCCATCGCAGCACCCATCAAATGGATGCATTTGAACATGATTTCATTGGGTAACTGAGAGTAGCTGGCAGGTTGCGAGGCTTCATGTGAGCTTAGTCTAGTAGAACGATCCTGAAGTAACGTTATTTAAACTCTGTAACCGGGTTTTGTCAGGTTAGGGACCACGTTCGCAGTGACTGAGGTGCTGCAACCGGGTTTTGTCGGGTTAGGGACCACGTTCGCAGTGACTGAGTTGCTGCAACCGGGTTTTGTCGGGTTAGAGACCACGTTCGCAGTGACTGAGGTGCTGCAACCGGGTTTTGCCGGGTTAGGTCCAGATTACACCACAAACTTTTTTGGGAATATAGTTGCATTATTTATGGATCGTTATACTAGTGTGTTCGGGGGTATCCAGGCGGGACTTAAACGATTTTTTCGTCTAACTTCCAGCAGTTGGCGCGTTTGGGCGGGACTTAAACGATTTTTTCGTCTAACTTCCAGCAGTTGGCGCGTTTGGGCGGGACTTAAACGATTTTTTCGTCTAACTTCCAGCAGTTGGCGCGTTTGAGCGGGAATTAGACGATTTTTTCGTCTATCTCACAGCGGTTGGCGCGTTTGGGCGGGAATTAGACGATTTTTTCGTCTATCTCATAGCGGTTGGCGCGTTTGGGCGGGAACTTTCTGGCCAAAAACAACAACGAGGCGGTAGCCCTGCCCCACCCCGTTAAGAAAAACGACTCCGCCGTCCTTTAAAAGGACGGTTCCGTTATTCGCACAATATCAGCCCGAGTATAGGTAAAACTTATACTGCCCTGATATTGCAAAATAAGCAGGAGAATTATCTCTCCTGCTCATGCGAGATCTGCGCCAAGCGAACCCACCTTGCCACCGAAAAATTTTGCTGTTGTCTCAAGCCGGCGATTATGGAGTCGCGTCCGGGTCCGCCAAGTATTGTTCGAGCTGATCGAACGTTCCTCCGAAGCCTTCCTCCATGGAATCGAACATGCCCTCAAAAAAGCTTCTCTCCGCCTCGGTTGCATGGATCGGTCCGCTGCGCAAAGTCATTGCAGTCTGGCCGTGGTGTTCACTAAAGGTTACCGTATTGCGTATTTCAAGCGGGATCAAATCGCTGAACGGAGCCCGGACAATGTTGCCCGCCTCATCCGAGAAGCTGTTGACCCAGACAATCTTTTCGAACGCTTCGATCTCCTGATACACAAATTTGCCCCACATTTGATTCCCGTCAGGAGATAGCATATTGTAGTGGAAAAAACCGCCCGGGCGGAAATCCAACTGCGCGACACTGATTTCAATTCCTTTCGGTCCCCACCATCGTTTCAAATGCTCGACCTCGGACCATACTTTGAATACAAGCTCGCGCGGCGCGTTGAGCACACGTGTTATGACTAACTCCTTGCCTTCCGATTCCACGGTCATCACCATCCCTCCATTCCCCAGTATAAATATTCGATTTAAAAATAGCACATTGGGAATATTCCCGTCAAGGAATATTTAAAATATACGAGAACTGCGCTACCCTCAGTCGTCAAAGCAGGCGACGGAGGGGCAGCTCTCTAATCGTTATTTTAGCTTTCAATCTCCGTAAAGATTTGAAAGGTCACGCCGAATTTGTCTGTCACATCGCCAAATCCAGGGCTGAAAGACTCTTCTTGAAACGGCAAATTGACTTGACCGTCTTGCCGCAAAGCATCATAGATTCGTTTTGATTTTTCTACGTCTTTCGTTGTGATGCAAATGGTTACCCGTTTTCCATTTACAAGAGGCGCGCCGCCTGGAGCATCCGAAAACATGAGCTCCGACTCACCGACTTTTAACTTGGCGTGCGCCACCAGACTCTTCAGATCGTCAGTGAACGTATCCGGCATGTCCGGCATGTCCCCGTACGTAGCCATAGAGAGGACTTCTGCACCGATTACTTGTTCATAGAACGCAATGGCTTCCTTCGTGCGTCCCTCCAAAGTAATGTAGGGGGTTAGCTTTACCGTCATTGATTGTTCCTCCTCAAGTTTGGATTGATTTTGATTGCGGTTCATAAGTATAGACGAACCAGCCATCGTAAATTCATCGGTGCATCGAAGACAATTAAGCCAAGCCAAACATCCCCTCGGCGCTTTGCCAAGGGGATGCGGGCCTTCTGCCCGTTCGAGATTTATGGCCCTTTTGCTCAGCCATGCTTGCCGATTTTGACCAGGTCGTGCTGAAGTACGGTTCCGCCCTGCAGCGGTTTGAACGGCGTCTTCGTTACGCCGAACACGTTCGTAATGAGGCGGCTGTTGGCCGGCTGCGTAATCCGGACTTCGTATTTGAACTGAACGCCGGACACGTCCGCATACAGGAAAACGGACTTGTTCGCACCTACCGTTTGCGTGCATCTCACCTTGTTGCACGGAAACACCTTGAGAGGCTTGGGCGAACCGGTCGACCAGTCAATCACTTCAACCGTGATCCTGCGGGACAATCGCCCGAGATTGACCGCATCCACGAGCGCGAACCGCGTGCGCGGATTCCTCCTCAGAATCCCCGTCGAATATACGGCAGTTTCTCTTGTCATGGAAATCATCCTCCTGTCGCCTTTTCCATACAATAGATGTACTTCGGGCAGAAAGGATTGGACTACTCCCAAATCTCGTGCAAATATCCATGGATGGCTAAGGCTGCCCCAAAAGTAAATGGGACAGTCTCTGTTCTAGTCCAGCTTCACTGCTTTTAACGCCAAATCCTGCGAAAAATCAGGCATGCTCGTTGCCAGAACGCCGTCCTTCGATTGCTCGGTGACGGAAGCCACGACGTTCGCGCTTCTCGTGTCGTAGTAGGTCAACGAATAATTCCCGTCGGCCAGATCGGTCAAAGTCAAGCTTGCGCCGCTGAAGACGCGCATCGGATAGAGCGTCTCATCCTGGTAGTCGAGAAAATTGGAGTGGACGTCCCGAATCCATACGTAGGCGGCGCGATCCGACTTCAATCCGGAAACATGAATCGACTCCGAGAAAGCCAGCATGTCGATATAGATCGTTCCCGATCCGGCAGAGCGGCCTTCCGTCGGCACGATCCCCAACTGAATCCGCGTCAGGGCTTGCGCCCGGAGGATATCGCTCCCCGCTTCCTTGCCCGACGTCACAACGGCCATTCGCGACAGCGGAACGTCAATTCTCCGCCAGCCGGTCCAATCCAACGGATACGAGTCTCTGCATTCGTATTCATGCCCGTCCGCATCCGTTAACTTGATCCTTAGCTCCGCATCCGGATTGTTCTTGGGATTATACGCCCAGAACGATAACTGATCGATCCCGTCTGTGTCGGCTGAGCGCAATACCGCGGACAGATCCCTGCTCATCCAGCCCCCCTGCTTGTCAGCGGCCAAATCGAAATCGACCTGCAGCGAATGCCCGGAACTCTTGATAAAGCTGTCGTTCGGCGCCGCCGTGAATTGATTCGCTGCAGGGGCTGCAATCTCCCACTCGTCAGCCGTGTTGAATGACAGCTCCAGTCCCTTGCCAGCTTCTGCAGACCGGCTGACGAAAGGTTGAAACCCGCGCAGGTCCGCCCCGTCGAACACCGTCGATAAGGCTTTATAGTGGAAGTACAAGTCGTTCTTGTCCAAATAGGAGCCCCAGGTCCAATGCATCGCCGTGCCGAATGACTTGGCCATGATCGACGCCCATAGCTGATTGTGAAAAGCAAGGCCGTCCGGATCCCGATCGCGCTGAATGTCTCCGCCGGGCGACAAGGCAAACTCTCCGGCAATGACCGGCTTGCCATAGGTATCCAGCCGACCTTGAATCAGATGCGCCAGCACGGGCTCGGTCTCGAATTTGCGAAACCCTTCTGCAGGGAAATCCTCGTTGTACAACGTGTACCTGTGAAAGGTTGTAAAGTCGATATCGTCCAGCTCCCAGACCGAGCCCCCGCGCGTGGTTTCGGCAAAGCTGGTCGTCACCATGTGCCGGTTCGGGTCGATCTGCTTCAAATACTTCGACATCTCTTCATGCCAGGCCAGCACCTTCGTCTCGGCGGCATTCGTATAGGGGAGCGCGAGGTCCAGTTCGTTCCACAGCTCCCAGGCCAACACATTGGGACTGTAGCCGTATCGGGCGATCACGTAACGCAAATATTTCTTGTAATCGCGAATCGCTTCCCGGTCGGTGAAGAACGTCTCTACTTGATCCGCAGGGCCTCCGTTCTTCACATTGTAAGGATTCCGATTCCAACCCCAATCCGGAAAATTGCCAGTCTCCGTGTCGAAGTCCTCCCAATGCGACAAGGTTACACGGAAGTACAGGCCCAATTCCTCGGCTTTGGCGAAGCGATAATCCATCTTCCATGCCGTCTGCGGATTCATCCGGGTCAGACCGTTCCAATCCTGCGAATAGGGAAGTTCCCCCTCTTGGTAGGTCCACTCGAGCTGGTCCCCTTCGGCGAAATCGAGCTGGGTCAAATTCCCGCCTTGCTCGCTCAGCGATGTCATCCAGCGATCGTAATCGTACGTGCCTCCGCGGTTGTCGTCGCCGGTGCCGATCGCCGTTCTGCCGTCCCATTCCCATCCCGCCAGGTTATGCCCGATTCCGAGGAAGAACGATCCGTCGTCATATTCGAGATAGGCCGGGTCGGCCGTGCTCGGCTGCAGAAAACCGCGATGGTCGGCTGCTAAGCTGGTGAAAGCGAGCGTCTCTTGCCCGGCCGGATAACGAATGTTTTGATGGGCAACCTTATCGGCGATCTCCAGGTAGTACGTATAGGTTCCGGCCATCCGCGGCGTATATCGTATTTTCCAGCCTTCGATGCCGTCCGGGACAAGCTTTTCTTTCGTCCCTTCCAGGGTGCGCTTATATCCGACATACCAGAAAGCCGGAATCAGGACCATATTTCCGTTCGGATCGGATACGTGGGCGTTGACCTCCACAATATCCGGATCGTCGTAATTGGAGTAGACCGCGTCGGTGCTGAACAAGGCTTCATACTTCCCGTTCCTCTCGACGCGTCCGTCCTCGGTGTTGTCCGACCATGACAGGACGGCATGCGGGCCGGGAGCGTCCGGGTCATGAGCAGGTCCGCCTTCTTCTTGATGCGCAAGGAGAGAGTAGGCTGCGGCGCCAACCGCCAACAGGAGGATGACGCCGCCTATCCCGTATTTCCATTTCCGGTTCATGGCTCTGCTCGAATGTCGTCAAGCTCGCCGTACAGCACTTCGACATCCGTATCCCATTCGCCGTTCTCTTCGTTTCTGCTTTGCCGATAGATTCCCCATGCTTTCCCCGTGCTCCAGAAGCAGGAGAAGTTGTCCGCATGGATCTTGGGCGCAAATGTAAGCTTGTTCTCCGCCATGTTGCATGCGAACCCGCTCAACGCCGTCAGCACGGCCCAGCTCGCCATCGACCGCACGTAGTGGTTGCCGCACTCCACTTCATTCCACGGATTCCGGCGGTATCCGTCGTAGCGCTCGCGAACCGCCTTGACGATCGTCAACCCTTCGCGAACATAGCCTTCATGAATGAGATGCGACGCCACCTGATATTCGATGCCTGCCCATACTTCGTCGGAGTAGACGAACGGCAGCTTCGGCCTTCCGCCATGCGGCCAAGTGCAGAGCAGCAATCCTTTCTCGTCATTCAGCGCATAAGTCCGTTGCACATTATGATGATTCGTGAAATCCGTGCGGAAATTATACTTGAATATCGAAAGAACCGCTTGCTTTACATGCTCCTCCGGCAATACATAACCCAATCCGACGGCATGCGCCATGTATTGGCCGATCAATTGGTCGGCCAGACAACCGATGCCCGCCTGATAGCGATGCGCGTTCAAGTCATCGATCCGTTGAACGTAGTATTCCCCTCCCCATAGCATCTCGTCCATTCGTGCGCTGCCCTGTTCCCAGGCATGCTGATATTTTCGAGCCCGCTCCTCATCCCCCAGATAACGCGCCATCTCCGCTCCCGCCTTCAGCGCGGCATAGAACATGGAATTGGACAATGCGTTCGGGCCGTAAAATTCGATGTCGTAAGTGTTATGCTGCTCGCTGTCCAGCACGAAGTCCCCGTCCGAATCCCAATAGGTGAAGGCGAAGTCCAGAGCAAGGCACGCCTTGTTCCACACCTTGCGCAGAAAATCATCGTCCCCGCTCAATGTCCATTCCCTGTATAAGCGAACAATGGTGCCGAGTTGTCCGTCCGTAGCGGGAACCATGTCCCACTTCTCCCCGCCGAATACCTGGTTGGTGCGGAACGCCATGCTGCCGCTGTCGTCCGTCTCCAGCAGAAATTCGTTGACCCGCATCGTCCGTTCCAATTCCGGGAACAGGAAGGCAAGCGTCTGCGCGTAATTCCAGACATGCGTGCAGGTGCCTTCACAGCTTCCGCGATGGTCGAAGCCTCCCTCCCATCCGAGGAACGTTCCATTCCGGATGCGAAAACAGGTTGTACTGCGAATGACCGTAATATTGGCCGTAATCGCATCGATCACATAGGCCGGCAGCGTGCTGCCGAACATGGCGCGATGGAAATCCCGCGAAAGCTTCTCCAGCCGCGGCAGCTCTGTCAGCAAATATTTTCCGGCATGCCAGGCATCTTCGAATAAGTTGCTGTAATAGTTCTTCTCGATCCCGCGGCCGCCCTCGTCCGGGATGATGTGGCCTTCCCAGCTCCTGGGACGGTTCGGAAAATGCCATGCGAGGACAAATTCGAATACTTTCTCCTCGCCCGGCTGAAGGCGATGCCGGATGCAGACAGAACCGATCCGCTGCTTGCTGCCCACGGACAGCTTGCCCGCCGACGCGCCAAATTCCGATCTTCTCTCCAGCATGCCGTCCTCGACGAAATCATCCCAGAAATCGTGAATGCAGTCCCACCAGAAGCCGTCCAGCCATTCTTCCTTCACCGTCACCTGCGTATCCGCCGTCATGATCGCCATCGTTCCGTGCAGCAAATGATCCGCCGGCAGCTTGGGAGATGTGTAGTTCAAGCCGCGTGCAGATTCGTCTTCCCGATATTCATTGCGCACTTGCTCGGCCAATTGCAAATTAAAAAACAATTCCTGCCCTTCGTAGCCGACGGCGTTCGCCAGCGAACCGACGACCGATACATCGGACGGCTTGGCGCTGCGATTGACGACTTTATAACGAATGACAGCGGCCGGAATGCCCGAATCGTCCGCATTCAAAGGAATGAACGGCGTGAAGGCTTCCATGCTGACCGCGACGGGCAGTTCCTTATCCTCGAACCCGACGTTAACGAAAGGATACTCCCCGCTCAACTCCGATGCCTCCATGCGGGGCAAGCCCGCTACGGTGCCGGAGGAATAGCCGTGAGAGCTTTCGAACGGCGCCAGCAGCTTCGATTCCAGCACCTTGGCACTGGCGTCTTCCCCTTCCGGCTGCGTCCGGATGGCAAAGAAGGTATACGGCAGATGATTGCCTTTGCCTTGCCGGTTGAACAGCTCCCAGTCGCATAGCTGCCCGCGCGAGCCTACCGAAACGTTGCCCGTTCCGATGCCTCCGAGCAAAAACTTCGCTTCAGCGGCTTCCCCCGGATAAGTTCGCTGGGGCTTCAATTCAAACAGTTCTTCGTCCGTATACGGATAATGGCTCATTCTCATACTCTCCCATAATTGTAATGTCGATGTTTGTCATTGGCCATGGGACAACGCGGTCTGCCATTCCACCCGGCTGAACGCCGCTTGTACGTAGGTGATGGCATCCTTCGAGCAAACAGCCATTCCCGCTAACGCTTCACGATCGGATAACCGCACGAGTTCCGCTTGCCCGAGCAGTCCCCAATCCCTTCCATCCGGCGACAAGTAGGCGAATACGCGCCCGCTTGTCCTTTCCAGCTTCACATAGGTGAACGGCTCGGACTTGAGAGCTTCCGAAAATACCGCTTCCTCCCCCTCTTCGGCTCTGTAACCGAAGGTCACATAGCTCCGCGGATCGACGCCGACATAGAAGAACGGGGAATCGGGCGAGGTTCCTTCGCGAATCATTAACCCGGCTCTCACCCGCTCTCCCAGGTTCGTAACCGCATCGATGCGCGCCGAGAGCGAAAAATCGCCGTGTGCGGAAGTATGAACGAAGCGGAAGGCGTCCGAACGTCCGCCGATGCCCGTACCGCCTGCTTGAATGTGGAACTCGCGCCCGATCATGCGTGTATCGGAGCTGATCTTGGCATCCGGGATGTCCACACTATGCCAGACAGGCCATTCGTCCGCTCTCATCACTTTAACCGCGATGTCAGATTCGAATGACGGGAGCTCCAGCGTCAGATTCCCTTCCGTCACCGCTGCCGCGGGATGGCCGCCAATTGTCCTCCCCGTTCGGGTGTCGAAATACGCAGCGGCATACGACCCATTCGCCATTGCCAAGCCTTCGAGCCGGATTTGCCGCCGTTCGTTCCTTCTTTCGCTGTCGGCCGGCACGGCGGACTTGAAATGGATGCGCCGGTCCTTGATCCACAGAAGCGCACGCTCGTCGCCGAGCAGCATCCAGCACGACAGCGGTCCGGCATCGCGTTCGCGAACGGGGCGGAGGCGGCGAAGGTCCTCGTCGGCAACAAAAGCGGCCAGCGGCCGGTAATGATAATAGAGATCATAGTCATGGATATACGAGCCCCAGGTCCAATGCATCGCGGTTCCCATGCTTCCCGCCATGACGGAAATCCACAATTGATCGTGAAATTCGAGCCCTTGCGCGTCGTAATCCTTCTGGATATCGCCGCCCGGCGACAGCGCGAATTCTCCGGCCAGCACCGGCTTGTCCGTCGCTTCCCATCGCTGCCTCAGCAATCGGTACAACGACCCCGTCGTATCGTACTGCTGCTCGTTATAGTCCGCGTTAAAATACGTATACCGATGGAACGTGGACATATCGATGTCCGGAAGCCGCCATATCGCATCGCCATTGAAGCTGTGGGCATGGCTCGTCGTCACCGGCGCCCGATTCGGGTCGATGGCTTTCAAGTACGCGGCCATCTCCCGGTGCCACTCGGCGATCGCGTCGGCATTGGAGGCGTAATCCGGGCACTCGCCGCCCCAGATGATCGCCTCCGCATCTACTTCGTTCCACAGCTCGTAGGCCAGAATATTTTTGCTGTAGCCCCAACGGGCCACGATGTAGCGCAAGCATTTGCGGTAGATGCGCTTGGCCTCGCCGCTCCGGAAAAACTGCGAGACATCCGCAACCGGACCGCCGTTCGCCTGATTGTACGGATTGCGGTTCCAGCCCCAATCGGGAAAGTTCTCCGGCTCGTCATCGAAATCTTCCCAGTGCAGCAGTGTGAACCGAAAATACAGGTCAAGCTCCTCCGCACGCCGGATTCGATAGTCCATCTTCCAGGCGGTCTGCTGATTGTACCGCGTCAGTCCGGCCCAATCCCGCGAGAATGGAAGCTCGTCCGGATGCGGCGTCCACTCGATCTGATCTCCCTCGCATAGATCGAATTGGGTCATCGTCGCGCCGTGAATCGCCAGGTTGATCAGCCATTCGTCATATTCGTAAGTGCCGCGGCGGTTGTCGGTGCCTCCCCATTCCCAGCCGCACAGGTTATGGCCGATTCCCACATACGGCTCCCCGTTCTCATACTCCAGATAGGCCGAATGGCGCCGGCTCACCTGCAGAAATCCTCTCTCCGGGGAAGGGATGCATTCAAATTCGAGAGTCCCCCGCGCCGGATATCGGCTTTTTGCCCCGGAAGCAAGGTCATGTATGATCAAATAGAGGGAGTGTGCTCCTGCGTCTCTGGGCGTGTAGCGTACTTTCCAGCCGCCTTCCCCATTGCGCTTCAGCACTTCCCAGCCCCTCGCCAAGGATCGGTCGTAGCCCTCGTACCAGAAGCAAGGGACGGAAGCCGCGCCTCCCCCCGGCAGGAGAAAGCAGGCGTCTACCGTCACGCATTCCGGATCGTAAGGATTCGGGAACATACGATCCAATTCGAACGTTCCTTCGAACATCGTCAATCTGCCGACTTGGCCATCGACAGCGTTATCCCTCCAGCTTGTCACCTTCGCATGTGTATTCACGACTACCTCCTTGAGCCTAAGGAATGGGGTCAAAACTTCAAGCCGGTCGTCGTCAATCCGCTAATGAGCCGCTTGCGTCCAAGCAGGAACACGATCAGCACCGGGATGATGGACAGCACGAGCGTCGTAATGGTGACCGTCGGGCTTTGTTGGCTGTAGACGCCTTGAATCAGGCTGATCCCGAGCGGCAGCGTCATATTTTCCATGCTCTTCAGGAAAATGAGCGGGCCGAAGAAATCTCCCCATGCGCCGTTGAAGGTCAATATGGCGATCACCGCGATCACCGGCTTGGCGAGCGGGAGATGGATATAGACGTAAGAGAACAACGGGCTGCAGCCGTCGATCTTCGCCGCATCGTTCAAGTCCCGCGGCACCGTCAGAAAGAACTGGCGAATGAGGAAGATCCCGAAAATATTAAAGCTGCCCATCAGAATCAAACTAAACAGCGAGTCCATCAAGTGAAGGTGTTTGATAATGACGTATACCGGGATGATCGTCATCTGGCCCGGAATCATCATCGCCGCCAGGAAGGCGAAGAAGATGGTCTGATTGCCCGGGAACCGCAGCTTGGCGAACGCATATGCCGCCGCGGAGCAAGTGAAGATCTGGATGACCGTTACGCTCGTCGCGACGATAATGCTGTTCTTGAACATATTGCCGAGTATCGTGACTTTCCCGAATACGATGATATAGTTGTCCAGGGTGAACAGTTCGGGAATCAAAGTCGGCGGGATCCGGTACATCTCCTGGACTTCCTTGAACGAAGCGGACAACATCCACACGAACGGATAGACCATCACGATGGCGACGACAAGAAGGGGCAGGTACTTCAGCGCACGAACAACGGCTGAGCCTTGATTAATCATAGTGTACCCACCTCTTCCCCAGCACGAACTGCAGCAGGGTGATGATCAGCACGATAAAGAAGAGCATAATCGCCAGTGTCGTACCGTAGCCCATGTTCAGCTTCTGGAATGCGGTCTCCCATAAGTAAAGCACGATCGTTCTGGTCGCATCGCCGGGCCCGCCCCGGGTCAAAATATACGCCGGATCGAACACTTGCAAGCCTCCGATCAAGCTTGTGATCAGCAGGAAAAAGCTGGTGGGGGAGATGTGCGGAATGGAAATCCGCCAGAACATCTGCATCTTCCCCGCCCCGTCAATATCCGCAGCCTCGTAAAACTCGCGAGGAACGTTGCGCAAAGCGACCAGGTAGATGATGAAGAAAAACCCGAGCCCCTTCCAGATGTCGAGCATCATAATCGAACGCAGCGCCCAGGTCATATCGGTAAACCAGGGAATGCGGTTCAACCCGATCATTTGCAGCAAACCGTTCACGACTCCGAAATCGGTATTGAAAAACATTCCCCACACCATGGCCACGACTGAAAACGGTAACAGGATCGGGAAAAAATACGCAGATTCCAGGAGCGATACGACCCATTTGTTGCGGATATCCGCAACCAGTTTCGCCAGCAGCAGACCGATCGCCATTTTCGCCGCCACTGTGAGCGCCGCGAAATAAAAGGTGTTGCTCAGAACCGTGCCCAGTCGCTTGTCGGACACAATGCTCTTGTAATTGTCCAACCCGGCAAAGCTGGCCGGACTGAGCATGTTCCATTTGTAAAAGGAAAGGACGACGGACGAGATAATCGGGATCAATACGAATACGAGAAACAACAGAAGGCTCGGCCCGATCAACACATAACCCCAGAACCATTCCGAATAACGAGACTTCCTGTAAGTCTCCAAATGCCCCACCTGCCTACTTCCTCTGGGCTAGTAACTGCGTAACCTCTTCATGAGCCGCCTGCATGGCGCTCTCCATCGTTTTCCCGTTCGCCATCGCCGCACCGAACTCGCGGATCAGAGCGGATTCGATCGAGCCGTATTCCTGAGGCGCCGGAACCATGACGCCGTTCTCGGCCGCATCGTAGAAGATCGCCCCATTCTTGGGGAATCCGGGGGAGTTCAACATCAGATCGAATGCTCCGCGAGTAGCCGGCGTCGACCAGCCGTCATTCACGACGAATGTCTCCTGGAACGTCTTGCCGCTGAGGAACTTGGCGAACTCCCATGCCGCGTCAATATTTTTGCTGGCCTGGAAGATCGGAGCCGCGCCGATTCCCATAATCGATTTTTTCGATTTCATGATCGGGAAATGAATGACGTCGTAATCGTCCGAATTGAAGTTGGCATTCTTCAATCCGTTGACTTGCCACATACCGGCCCCCATGAACGCGAGCTTGTTCTGGACGAACAGATCGAAATCGCTTACGCCTGCGTCAAGCTTCGGGGAAATCTTGTACTTGTATACGAAGTCGTGAAGCAGTTGCATCGCTTCGATCGTATTCGGATCGTTCAGCCTGGACGCCGTCCAATCGTCGTTCAATACATTGCCGTCGTTAACCAGCATCCAAGGCACGAGGGTCACGAAGTAGCCGTTGAAGAACGCATATCCCCACTTGTCGTTCTCGGTGCCGTTATTGCCCGCTATCACTTTCTGGGACATCGCGACGAAATCATCGACCGTCCAGCCTTCTTGCGGGGGCTCCAGCCCGGCTTCGCGCAGCACGTTCTTGTTGTAGTAGATCACCATCGTGTTCCACACCGTCGGGAGACCGTACATCTTGCCGTCATACTTCATCGCTTCAAGCAGGTTGGGATGAATGTCCGCCAGCGTCGCGTCCAGCTCGTCCTTGTCGCGCTCGATCAGATCGTCGATCGGTCGGGTGATGCCGTTGGCCGCGAAAGCGTGCTGCCCTTCGCTTGCGATATCCGCAATGTCGGGAATATCGCCGCCGGCAATGTTGACCGTGATCGTCTGCATCAGCTCGCCCCAACTGTTCGCGGGGATGCCCTGGATCTTCACGTTGATGTTCGGATTGACTTTCTTGAACTCATTGGCTCTGGCTTCGAAGCCGCCTGCCGAGCCGGCAAATCCGGCGAACGTAATATTGCCCGATACCGGCTTATTCCCTTCCTCGGCCGCTTTGGAGGGTGCAGGATCGCTGTTGCCGACATCGCTTGTTCCCGTTGCCGGCTTGCTTGCTTCTTGTTTGACTCCCGCATTTCCGCTGCACGCGGCCAATGCGATTGCAAGCATACAAATCAAACCCGGTGCGAGCCATTTTCTTAATTTCCGCATGTGAACTCCGCCCTCTCGAATTTAGTGTTCCGAACCGGTTCGGATAACCGGTAAAAAAATATGCATTAAGGATTGCTCTGCAAATGCAAGGGCCGGACAGAATCACGAACGATAAGCTTCGTGTCCATCGTAATGCTGGCGTACGGCTTGTCTTCATTGCCGTGGATGCGATCGAACAACAGCATGGCCGCCTGTTCTCCCATCTCGTATACCGGGATCGACACCGTCGTCAGCGGAAATACCATCATATCGATATCGTCGAAGCCGACGACCGACAGATCCTGAGGAATGCTGCGCCCGGCGGCCGTAAACGCCTTAATGATGCCGGCTGCGACCAGATCGTTGTACGCGATCACTGCCGTAGGCCGGTCCTGTAGCTGCAAGAGACGTTGGCCGACCTGGTAGCCATCCTCCAGATTTTTTGCCTCTTCAAACATGTAAGTCCCGTTGTAAGCGATGTCATGTTTGAGAAAAGCATCTTTAATGCCGTCCATCCTGTGCCGGGAGTAAATCGAGTTTTTCTGCCCGGAAACGTAACCGATCTTGCGGTGACCCTGCTGGATGAGATACTCCGTTGCCTCAAAAGCGCCCTTTGTATCGTTCGCATAAACACAATCCGCCTGCAGCTTTAACCCGTTCGTGCCGAAGACGACGAAAGGGATCTTGCTTTTCTTTAATTCCAGAATGCTCTCCAGATTGTCCTCGTTAAGATCGAGAATAATCCCGTCAACCCGCTTTCCAATCAGCGACTTGAGCAGCCTGCTCTCTCTCTCCATGTCGCCATCCGTGTTGGAGAGCAGCACCGAGTAGGAATGATGATCCGCCACCTTCTCGACTGCGCGAAAAATCTTCGCGTAGAACGGATTGGTGACGTCACGGGCAATGATCCCGATCGTCGCGGAATTGCGATTCGATAATCCTCTCGCCATCTCGTTCGGGATATAGTTGACGCGCTCGATCACTTCCAGTACCCGCCGCTTGGTTTGGGCATTGACGCCCGGCCTGCTGTTCAGGACAGCAGATATCGTGCTTTTGGACAAGCCAGTCATCTTCGCAATATCCGAAATCGTAAATTTCATGCTACGTTTCCTCTCTCATTCGAACCGGTTCGGATTCATTATAGCACCGACGATTGGGTTAGGCAACTATTAATATTGGATCGCTTGACAGTAGATTGCACCATCCTTGATTATTGCCTGCAAGTTACGTGCAAGTTAAGTAGTACCGTTGAGTATATCTGGAAAGCTGCGCCATTACAGAGTTTTCACCTATTAACTCATACCGCTCCCCGGTACGGCGATACCATTATGCAAGTTGCCTGCAAGTTACGTGCAAGTTAAACTCATCAAATATTCCTAAACAGATGCCTGAATTTTTTACGCCCAAAACGGAACATACTTCATGTGTTTGGGAGCTGTGCCAGGATCTTTGGGTCGCACTAATTCAACATCGACCGCATCAATTTAGTTAGGACTCCCAAATACCCATAAAGAAGCCACTATTGTAAGTTGTGGACTTTATGTATTGAACTACCCTCCAATGCCCCCGCCACTCCGACCATTTATTTACCATTATTGTATCACATTCACCGAAAGAGATTCGTTAAACCAAAATTCCAGTATTCTCGAGGCTCTAGAAGAGTGTCTTGGCCCTTACCCCTACCGTACTTGCACCGGTTAGTTATGCCTAGCTTAGCTAGGCGCGCTATTTGCACAAAAGCAAAAAAGGCAGCATCGATCACTGCCTTTTTTGCGCTTTCTTCTCGCTTACTTCTTATGTCTGATCCAGGTTTCGCCGTCTGAAGTCTTATCATAATCATGGCTGTTGGTGGCTTCCATGATATCATAATAAGCCCAGTAGCTGCTTGTTAAATCTACGAACTGATTGAGCGAATCTTTGTTGCTGTCCACATAGCTTCTTTCGAAATATCTCTCAAGCATACGATTTACCAAACTGACCACTTCGGCACGCGTGATGTAGTTGCCGGGCTTAAAGGTTCCGTCTTGATAGCCCGTGACCCATCCCTTGGCGGCAGCAAAGGAGATATAATCCCTGGCCCAGTAATCCTCCGCCACATCAGTGAAAATAGCGGGTTCGCCCATGACCAGCGTATCGAATCGAGAGGCAAGGGCTGCAAACTCTGCGCGAGTAATCGGTGCATCCGGCCTGAAGGTTCCGTCCACGTACCCCGCGATGATGCCGAATTGCTCCATGTAACCGAGGGCATTTGCATACCAACTTGCAGGATCGACATCTTTGAATTTGGACGGATATTTTTTATCTACATCCATTTTCTCCACCAACAGACGCGCGAACATGACCGTAACTTCCGCCCGTGTCATATTCCTTTGGGGACCAAAGGTTTTGTCAGGATACCCTGCCATATAAGCAAAGTGGTTAACCTTGTCAAGGGCAGGCAGATTCTTGGCAATTGTCCATTTTGCAGTCAGCGTAAGATCCGAAACTACCTTATCGATGCTGAAGTTCCATTCGCTGCCGTCGGCCTTATACCAACCTGTAAAATTGTACCCGGCTCTAATTGGATCTTCAGGCTTTGTTAACAGACTTCCGACGATAACAGATTGCGTAATGGATGATGGCGTGCCCCCATCCGTATCAAAGGTTACAGCATAATTTGTCACTCCGCCAAAAATGACCGGCGGGTTCTTATAAGCTATGGCGTAGACTGAAAAGTTTTTAACATACAGCGTTAACGTCCAATCGGATTGATCAAGTACGAGATACTCACCATCTGCATTCGGAGTCGTGTTAATTTCGTTCACCGCGTTGCCGTGATAGCGGTACACAACGTAACCGGACTTTCCTTGTACTTCTGCAGGAATCGGAATAATGACTTGGATTAGCCCCTTCGTTTGTCCGATGAGTCCCTCAGAATTCCAGTTCACTGCTTCATTCACGCGATAATATTTTTCAATAATCATGTCCAGATAGAGCCCGATTGTCAAATTCCCGCTCCGGGACTTGGTTTGGATGCTCGTGACTGCTTCTTTTAAATCGAGATCGCCCGTCGTTTCATCAATTTTTTCAATTTTCATTTCAACCTTGACGAAACCTGTATTTCCTTTTTCATTTGAAAGGATATCCAATGCCTCAGGGTGCAGATTATCGATTACAATCGGCGGCGTTTCGGCCCCTCGCAACTCTAACGCACTGCTGGCGTTGTATGGGAATATGACATACCCCAGTTGTACGACCTTTGCATCTCCGCCTACTGTAACCGCAATAATTGCGGTCTTCTGGCCATAAGTTATTTTCAGGTTGTAAATGCCGGCCGGAATATCATGAATCGTGAAATTGCCCTCGGCGTCCGTGATCGCCGTTTCTCCGAACTGGACATTACCTCTCACAATCTGAACGGTTGCTCCCGGAAGTGCAGCAGGAGGCGTATCGTCGTCAACCACGGTTCCTACCACATCATGGTTGCCCGTCGATGGAATGTCTGTCCACGTCGCGGTGTAAACGCGATCTCCTATAGAACCTTTTGCTATCGTTACCGTAAGGGTGGGTTCGGACAGCCCCGTTCCCGTCCATCCCGCAAAGGTAAATCCTGATTTTGTCGGGTTGGTTAAGGTAAAGTCAGCATCTTCGACGGTAAAGGCTGCCGGGTTTGACGGATCGACCGTCCAGGCGTCAAGGTTGTAAGTTATATTGTAATCTATAGCTGCAAAGACAGCTGTATAGACGGCGGCTGCGTAGCTGCCCGCATCCTTCTGCGGGACAAAAGTCGTGTCCGCGCCGACCGTATTACCGCCCACATTCTGCCATTCCACAAAGCGGTAGCCCGAGTTTGCTGTTGCCTCTGAACCCGTTGCCGTACCGATTGCAGGGTTTAATGTTTCTTCGGTCGGGCTGACCGTGCCATAGGCAGTATGATTGGCGACGTATTCGATCGTTACAGGATCGATCTCCGTCCACCCCGCGTAGAGAGTTACGGTTGCATCGGTTTTATCCCAATCATTCGCGCTGCTCATGTCCGCATTGTAATACTTCGTTCCGCCACCCGCCGATTGGTCATAATATCCGGTAAATATATACCCGGACCGAGTCGGCGCTGTTGCAGCCGGCATGGGCTGATCATAAGTTGCAATTACACTGTCACTGCTGCCCCCGTAAACGTCAAACGTCACAGTCGAGGTGTTGGCGGCAAAAATAGCCGTATAGGTAGCTGTCGCATAGCTGCCCGACACCTTCTGCGGGATAAATGTCGTGTCCGTGCCGACCGTATCGCCGCCCGTGTTCCGCCATTCCACGAAGTTATAACCCAGATTTGCCGCTGCTGTTGAGCCGGCCGCCGTACCGGTTTCAGGGTTCATCGATTCATAGCTGGAGCTGACCGTCCCATAATCTGAGTTGTTGGCGGCATATTGGATCGTTACATGACCGAGTTCCGTCCACACTGCATAGAGCGTTGCGGTTGCATCGGTTTTATCCCAATCCTTCGCGCTGCTCATGTCATCATTGTAATACTTCGTGCCGCCGTCGGCTTGGTCGAAATATCCGATAAAGACATACCCGGCCCGAGTCGGCGCAGATGCTGCCGGCATGGACTCATCATAAGTTGCAGTCACGCTGTCCGTGATGTCGCCATAGACCGCCAACGTCACCGTGGTCTGTTTGGGCGTCCAGGCCGTGTTGTAACTGCGATTTCCGGTAGAGCCTTTTACTATTTCGACTTCAATCGTTGCTTCGGACAACTCCGTCCCCGTCCAGCCCGCAAAGGTATAACCGGTCTTGGTCGGGTTGGTTAAGGTAAAGTCATCCTCCTCGACGGTATAAGTCGTCGGGTTCGACGGATCGACCGTTCCGCCGTTCAGATTGTAGGTGAGCGTGAAGCCGACCAGGTTGAACTCTGCCGTATAGGTTTCGTCGCCGGTTACGGATACGATCTCCTTATCCCAGCCGGTGAATGTGTATCCCGGCTTGTTGGCGATGTTCGGCTCCGTCGGCGTTGCCCCGTAGCGAACCTGCGGCGTGGTATCGCCTGTCGCCGTCCCCTTGTTCGAATCGATGACAAAGG